>Ga0180438_10000064_pt1 | contig 211726 bp, 184 predicted proteins | sample SS_ome_12_FD_132455 | JGI IMG/M metagenome (GOLD analysis project Ga0180438, IMG submission 132455) | Hypersaline lake sediment archaeal communities from the Salton Sea, California, USA - SS_3_D_2 metaG | ecosystem: Environmental > Aquatic > Non-marine Saline and Alkaline > Hypersaline >...
CTCACCAACACATTTTTTGTTTGTCGCCTCCAGACCAGGACATCGTCAAAATGCCGCATTCACTGCTTACCCGCCTCATTGACACCCTGTGCTACGCGGCTTGAATGTACAAAGTCGAGCTAAGAACCTATCCGTAAAACGTGTTTTTCGGACTTTCACAAGGGGCTTAATGTCCAGCATTTACGGATAGACTCTAAGCCGAGAGAGATCAGGCTCTTCGCTCTGGGGCTTTCGCCAGACTCCCAGCCGCTCCAGCGACGCTTTCGCCGCCACGAGCGTTGCCTCCACGATGCCCTCTGGGCAGTAGAGCGTTTTGCCGATCCACAGGCGTTCGGTGGGTTTCTGGCCTGCGTTGGCCGCAAAGAAGCGTGCCGCCCGCCTCAGCGGGGCATCGTTCTCTAGAAGACCCTGCTCAAGGGCAAAGCTCAGGCCCAGCACGCTGTGAGATGTCTCTTCCAGGGTGCTGTGCTCAAACCAACCCCAGCCGCCGTCGGCTCGCTGGTGGTCTAGCAGAAAGTCGATGCACTCCCTGGCAATCGCGTCTTCCCATCCGGCAAATGCCGGGATGGCGTGCGCCACCAGATAGCAGGGTGAGAGGTGCCACTTGTCGGCGAAGAGTGTGTCCGGCCTCCTCCGTTCCTTCAACCACTCGGTGACCGTCAGGGCCAGGTCCTCGTGAGGAAAGCCGGGTTGCGAGCGCAGTGCGGCCAGGGCGTGGATGTTGACGGAAACCGATGCGCCGCGCTCGTCCAGATACGTCCTGAAGTGATCGGTATCCCAGAACTCTAAGACCGGCTCGCTGCGCACGTCGAATCCCGCCCAGTTGAGAATCGCAAACCCCACCAGCGTGTCGTCGCCGTCGTTGATGGGAAACGCATCGCTGTATGAAAACCCCGGCTCGTTGAGGTCCCAGGAGGCAGGCAGCGTCTCGGCGATTTTGGCGATCTCTGGCGAAGCCGGGTCAAGCTTGGCGCGCATGAAACTGTCAAGCGCCCATATCCGCTCGTACACCTCGAAGGGCCACCCAACAGGCACACCCCCCTGTCCCCTGTCCACCAGTTGTTCCAGGTACTCGGCGGCGCGCGGGGAGTCGAAACCGGCCCGCCGCCTCGCCCGCAAGTAGGCAGCCGTCGCTGCCGTCGAGGTCGCAATCGATCCGTTGTCGTCGAGCAGCGTGTCGTCCAGCGAGACGAGTTGCGTTTCGGGAAGCAACTCCATGCTAAACCACCACGCCTGGACAACGGAGGGATCCGGGTTCATCTTCTGGATGATGGCGAGTTTTTCGGCCCCCAGCTTGTCGATAGGTGCCCATGCTTCGTGGGGCAGCGCGCTGCCAAACTCAGGGGCGAGCCAGTCTCGCAGTCGCGGCACGAGCAACTCAAATCCGATAGGCTCGTGCGGCTCTTGTGCCAGATCGCCAGCGTATCGCCGCAGCGCGGCAAGCCCGGCGTCGATCCGCTCTTTGTCCTCATTGGAAGGGTCCCACTCGTGGAGCGCCATGATAGCGCCCAGGGTGGAGAGCGTCCGCTCGTGAGCGTAGTAGATTGACGGTTCCCCCCAACCGCCGTCCGGCAATTGCTGCGAACGGAGGTAATCCAGGGCCTGCGGCCAGGCCGGTTCGGTCGGGTTGCCGGGTCGCGGAACGAGTGCAACCCAGCCGGTGCTGTATGCGTCTGGGCCGAGCCAACCGGGCAGCCGATGTAACCAACCACGGGGAACTTGGGGTGATCTGTTTCTTAGCATGCTCCATTGCCCCCAGCATCGATATGGGCGCAGTGTAATATGGTTGGGCCTACAAGAGTATGGTCCTCTTTTCAAGTTGTTCCGTAAAGTGACAGAGGTACCGTAAGACACGTTACTTTAGTCCTGCTGGCGGCGCAGAACACCGTGTGAACTGCTTGATTGTGCTCATAGTCTGGCGAGACTAGCGTCATGTGTCTGCTAGGCCATTCAGTGTGTTGAGGAAAACGGCCTCGAACTGCGCATTGTCGACCGCCGTGCAGACTCGCACGCTACTGCTGTCCTTGGCTACCAGCGTGCGTCCATCTTGTGGGCCTTCTTCCTGGACGACTTTCAACGGCATGTGCTCGTAAACGCCGATGTCCGCGTGGGTCACGAGGACAGCCGCCAGCGGGTCCCAGAAATAGTATTCGCGGTCGCCCGTAAGCGTCTTTAGACGACGCAGCACCTTGTGGACGAATTGCGCGGAGGCCGTTCTCTGGAGTTCCTGGGAGCGCTGGCGGAATGCCTTTGTCACAGGGATAGTGTTGGTCACGTCCAGTGGTACGAGCGTCACGGGCAGGCCGGAGTCAAACACCACCGAGGCCGCATAAGGGTCGCAGTAGATGTTCCACTCGGCATGGTGGTTCTCTAGTTTCTTAAACCCGGAAGGTGTGATGTTGCCGGGCACGTTCACCGCCCCGCCCATAATGGTCAACTGCTCTATCTTGTCTGTGAGTCTCGCTTCGGTCTGGAGGGCTTCCGCCAGGTTGGTGAGCGGCCCAAGCGCCAACAGGTGCATCCGCTCAGGCGATTGCATAATCAGTGAGATGAGCAGTTGAACTGCCGTCTGGCTGGATGGCTTCTGCGCTGTGCGTGGCAATCCCATACCCAGCCTCCAGTCGATGGCGAGACGCACACTCAGCGGCCACCCGTTATCGCCGCGTAGGGGCTTCTCACGGCCATGAGCAACGGGGACACTCGTTTTGTCGGCCAGCTTTAGCAGGCGCAGTGCATTGCGCGTGCCCGGCCCGGCGTGCGCTTCTCCGGTGGCCGCGACCGTGATGGCCCGAACCTCCGCGTGAGGAGATGTGAGCAGGTAAAGGATAGCCATCCAATCGTCAGGGGCCATGTCTGTATCAATGATGACCGGGGAGGGCTTCAGGCTGGTATTCATCTTGAGACCTTCTCTGCCGTTATCAATGCCAATCATGTCTCTCACAATGGTGTCGAGAGGGTGCAGTTGACTTCATCCGTTGGGGGCCAATCGGGTGTTAGGTCGTTGTGTCCGTAGACGTGACTGCCACAGCGTCCATCTCGACCATGGCCTCTGGGTAAAATAGCTCGCTCACGCCGACCAGCGTCATCGCAGGGTAGTACGTGCCGAAGTAGGCGCGGTAGACCTTGCCAATCGCTTTGGCCCTGGCCCGGTAGCCTGCCACGTCGGTCACGTACAGGTTCAGCTTCACGATGTCGGTCAGGTGGCCGCCGCTGGCCCGCACTACCAGTTCCAGGTTGCCGAGCGCCCGCTCGAACTGGCCCACGATATCGCCGGGGGCCACGATGTCGCCTTCCGCGTCCATCGCGACCTGCCCGGCGATATAGATTGTCGTGCCACCGCTGACCGCCACCGCGTGGTTGTAGCCAACGGGTTTAGCCAGACCTTCTGGGGTAATAATCTTCTTGTCTACCATTCTGCTGCTGGTAAGCTACTCCCTTTGCCGTGAACCATTTCGACGATTTCCTCGACGACGGCTCCGTTTGCCAGTGTCGTCACGTCGCCAATGTCTGTCCCATTGGAGATAGATGCCAGGACGCGCCGCATGATCTTGCCTGAACGTGTCTTGGGCATGTCAGGGACGATGTAGACGTGCGCCGGTCTGGCGATCTTGCCGACGATGATCTCGATAGCCGTCACGATTTTCTGCTCTAATTCCGGGCTGGATTCGTGGCCCGGCTTGAGCGATACGTAAGCATCGGGCACGCGGCCCTTGAGCTCGTCTGCCAGGGGAACGACGGCGGCCTCTGCCACTTCCTCCACGGTGAGGCAGGCCGACTCCAGTTCCTTGGTGCCCAGGCGGTGCCCGGCTACGTTGATCACGTCGTCAACCCGGCCCAGAATGCGGAAGTAGCCATCTCTGGCTTCGACGGCTGCATCTCCGGTGAAGTACGGCCAGTCACGCCAGTCTTTGCTATTTTCGTCTTTATTGTACTTCTCGTAGTAAGTCTCTACATATCGCTCGCGGTCCCCCCAGATGGTCTGGAAAGCTCCGGGCCACGGGTTCCTGATGCAGATATTCCCGGCTTTGCCGGAACCCGCTTCGACCTCATTTCCATCCTCGTCGTAGATGACCGGATGGATGCCGGGCATGCCCGGACCGGCGCTGCCGGGCTTCATCGGCTGAGTTGCTGGCATCGTGCTACAGAGGAATCCTCCGGTTTCGGTTTGCCACCACGTATCGACGATGACCGCCTCGCCTTTGCCGATAACGTCGTAATACCACTTCCAGACTTCCGGTTCAATCGGTTCTCCTACCGTCGTCATGTGCTTGAAGCGAAAGTTGTATTTTTGCGGCTCCTCAGGCCCGGCTTTTCTCAACATGCGTATCGTCGTCGGCGCGGTGTGAAAGATGTTGACGTTCAGGCGTTCGGCGATTCTCCAGGGACGCCCGGCGTCGGGGTAGGTGGGCACCCCTTCGTACATCACGCTGGTGGCCGCCAGCGCCAGCGGGCCGTACACGATATAGGAGTGCCCGGTGATCCAGCCAATGTCGGCCATGCACCAGTAGACGTCCTCCGGGTGGATGTCCTGCACGTACTTCGACGTTCCGGCCACGTAGGCCAGATAGCCGCCGATGCTGTGCTGGGCACCCTTGGGCCTTCCGGTGGTCCCACTGGTATACATGATGAACAGTGGGTCTTCCGCCGATAACGAAACCGGATACACTCTCTGTCCGGCGTAATCCTTCAGCACCTCGTCCACGAAGTAATCACGGCCCTCGACCATGGGGTCCTCGGACACGTATTGGTCGGGATAGCGTCTCCAAACCAGGACCTTATCGACGGTTTGGCCCTCCTCTTCGGCGACCTTGACCGCGATGTCCGACTTCTCTTTGTGATCGAGCAAATTGCCGTTTCGATAGTAACCGTCAATCGTTATCACGACCCGGCTGCCGGAGTCGGCAATCCGTTCTCCGCACGCTCTGCCACTGAAGCCGCCATAGACCTGAGAGTGAACGACGCCCAGTCTGGCACAGGCCAGCATCGTGATCGGCAGTTCCGGGACCATCGGCATGTGCAGCGTCACCCTGTCCCCGGCCTCAAGACCGGCGAAGTGTCTCAGGAGTGAGGCGACCTCATTGACCCTTGCATAGAGTTCTTGATACGTCAGAACGACGTGCGGCTCGTGTTCCGGCTCAGGGACGTAGATGATGGCGGCCTTGTTTCTGTATTGCGGGAGATGCCTGTCGATGCAGTTGTAGCTGGCGTTGATCTTGCCGCCGACAAACCACCTCCAGCAAGGAGCATCGCTGGTATCGAGCGTGGTATGCCAATACTGGTTCCAGGTGAGCAGGTCGGCGTATTCCTTAAAGCATTCGGGGAAATCCTCCAAGTTCATCCGGTCGTGGATTTCGGGGTCGGTCATATTGGCCTGGGCGACAAATTGCGCCGGAGGGTGGATGTATGCCTCCTCTTGCCAGTGAACGGCGATTTCGGCCTCGCTGACTTCGATAGACTGTCTGTCGCTCATGATGCTGCCTTTCTCCTTTGGCGATTAGGGGTACCGCCGGTTCAGGTCCGACCTCCAGGTTGCCTGCACGGCGTTGGCCTTCCTGCGCGGTTGTGGTGTGGGCTGAGAGATGACGCCTCGACGGGGCGGTGCCACGGCGCTGGCGAAGTTGCGCCTGGAAGCCATTAATGATGTCTGCTGTCAGTATAGTCAAATTTGCGCAGAAGAAAACTTTGGCTGGCCGTATTCCGCTATTCAAACGCCCCCTCAGCCATCCAGCGCTGGCTCGTAGGCGATGACGCGCTCCCGCCAGGCGTCCGGTACGGGAATAGCCTGCCCCTCGTGGTAGTCGTAGGCCACCAGCACGGCGTGCCCTATCCCCACCACTGCCCCATCCGCCTGCCGTATCAGTTGGTACTCCTGGTCGAAGCTCTTGTTGCCCAACCGCACCACGCGCACCCACACGTCCACCACGTCTTTAAAGAAGAGCGGCTTCTTGTAGGTGCACGTCACTTTGGCCAGAATGACGCTTTCCTTGCCAGCCTTGCGATCCCCCCCAATCACGTCCTCGAAATACTGGAGGCGCGCGTGCTCCATGTAGGTCAGGAACTTGGCGTTGTTGACGTGGCCGAACATATCCGTGTCGCCAAAGCGTGCCTCCAGCGTCTGGCGGTAGCGGTAGCCCTCCGGGGTGCTCATGCAGGCGTTTCCTGTCCGGTTGCTGCCAGCGCCGCCCGCAGTTTCTCCAGCGAGAGGTTGCCGCCGCTCATGATGAGCGCCACCGTCTTGCCCGCCAGCCGCTCCTTGAGTTGCAGGGCGGCGGCCAGCGGCGCGGCCCCCGCGCCCTCGGCCACGTTGTGCGTCGTCTCCAACACCGTCACGATGGCCCGCCGGATTTCCTCCTCGCTCACCAGCACGAAATCGTCCAGCAGTTGCTGCATGATGGCCTGCGTCATCTCGTAAGGCACGCGTGTCTGTAACCCCTCGGCGGCGGTTTCCATCTTCGCATTGCTGGCGTCCTCGCCCTTCCAACCCAGGTAAGCCGCCGGGGCCTTTTCGGCCTGCACGGCGATCACCTCGATGGCCGGGTTCAGCCCCTTGGCTGCGATACACGCCCCGCACGCGCCGCTCCCGCCGCCCACCGGCACGATGACGACCTCCACCTCCGGCAGGCTCTCCACGATCTCGTAGGTATGCGTGCCCACCCCGGCCACGAGATACGGCTCGTTGGCCGAGTGGATGTAGCGGTAGCCGCGCTCCTGGGCCAGGACCCCGGCGTGTTCCAGCGCCTCGTCGAAGTCCTCGCCGTGAAAGATGATCTCCGCGCCAAACGAGCGGATGGCGGCCACCTTGCCGGGATTGGAGCCATGCGGCATGCACAGGTACGCCTGGACGCCGAACGTCCGCGCCGCGTAGGCCACCGATTGGCCGTGGTTGCCCGTCGAGGCGGCGATGACGCCCCGCGCGCGCTCCTCGTCGCTCAGGTTAGCCATCAGGTTGAGGCCGCCCCGCACCTTGAACGCGCCCACCGGCTGGTGGTTCTCGTGCTTGACGTACACCTCGGCGTCGAGTAGGTCACACAATCCCTGGTAGCGGTACAGGGGGGTGGGGCGCAGGTACGGCGCGATGGTGCGCCGGGCGCGCATAACATCCTGCAAAGTGGGGAGGGCTTGCTCTGGCATAGTGAGTTCTCGCTTGTGGCTGCCGGTCCAAATAGATTGGCTCTGGTCAATCTGGCTTGTAGTATACTCGACGGGAAGCAATCAGAGGAGATATCGTGCCGCCCAATCGACCAAAAACGTGGGGTGCCCCGGTGGACGGTGACGAGAGGTTGAACGAGTTTAACGATGCCGTAAAGAGCGTCTTCTAACACGATAGGGGAGTTGCCATGCGGGTTGTCTTACAGCGCGTCAGCCATGCCTCGGTCACGGTGGGCGGCGAGGTGAAAGGTGCCATCGAGCGCGGATTTGTGCTGTTGGTCGGCGTGGGTCACGGCGACGGCGAGGAGCAGGCCGCCTGGCTGGCCCAGAAGATCGCCGGGCTGCGCGTCTTCGAGGACGACGAAGACAAGATGAACCTCTCGATTCAGGACGTGGGCGGCGCGGCGCTCGTCGTCTCGCAGTTCACGCTGCTGGCCAACACGCGCAAAGGCCGCCGCCCCAGCTTCGTCCACGCCGCCCAACCGGAAATCGCCGAGCCGCTGGTCGAGCGTTTCGCCGCCCTGCTGCGCGAGCAAGGCATACCCGTCGAGATGGGCGTTTTTGGCGCGCACATGCAGGTCGAGATTCACAACGACGGGCCGGTGACCATCATCCTGGACCGCGAGTAGGCCGCGTTATCAGTTGCTCAGGAAAGCCAGCCTACGCCCTCCCAGGCCAGACGCTCGTACGTCGTCGCGTTGAGTTCGATTTCCAGGCCGCCGTTGGCGTTCTCAATCACAAAAGTGACCGCTTCGCGCCCGTCGTCTTCGACCTCGAAGATGCAGGCCCGGTCGGGCCACTCCTCGCGGCGGACCATCCGCCCGAAACACAGGTCGCAGACGGCCTGGCTGCGTGGGCAAGCACCCCGGTCAGCGTAGATGCGCATGGTAAACCTCCCGAACCCGGAATACCGTTGCTATCAGCCCCAGCCTACCACGTGAGCCGTCGCTTGGGCAGTGCCATTTGTCGCCACGTTGGTGTGAGGAACGAATGATTTAGCTTGCCCGCCCCGGCTCCCGGCGGCGCAGCCAGGCCACCAGCCAGGCCAATCCCACCCCGCCGCTCACGCCCAGCGCCAGCCAGAAGCCCGCCTGTTGCGAGAGCAGCAGCGGCAGCGCCCCGCCGATGCTCAGTGCGCCCGCGCTCCACAGACGGCTCCGGCGCGTGTCGTCGCGCAGGTATCCCAGCCAGAACAGCAGCGCCAGCGCCCACAGCCCCCACGTCGCCAGCGCCTCGCTGGAGAGGGCACCTCCCGCCGCCAGCCGGAATCCCGTGCCGAGCGCCCACAGGATGTAGGCGGGTGCGAGCGCCCACCACGCCTGGCGATTGCCCAGGAAGACGACGAAGCACAAAGAGGCGAGCGTCCACAGCGCCAGCGTTGCCAGCCAGTCCGGCGGCAGCGGCAGGCCCGTCAAGAGCAGCGCGCCCCCCACGGCCCACAACACGTAGCCCGGCACCAGCCAGCCCCACTGCCCCTTGTTCCTCAAGTAAAGGCCCACGAAGGGCGTGCCCAGCCCGGTCAGCGACGCGCCCCATATCGTGAAGAAGCTGTCCAGGCCGGTGCTGTACAGCGTTTGCAGCGCGCCGATAGTCGCCAGGGCGCTGCCCAGCGGCAAGAGCCACCAGGAGCGGGCGATGGCGAACAAGGCCAGCGCCACCGCGCCGAGCAGCGCCAGCACGCCGGACATAATAGCCTCGCGATTGGGCAGGTCACCTACCAGATTGTTGGTCAGCAGCAGCACGCCCCCGGTGATGACCAGCGTGCCGAAGAAGCCGCGCAGTGGACGGTTTCGCATGCTCTTTCTCGCCTGTTCCCTGAGATCAGCATAACATAAAAAGCCGGTCAATTGGCCACGATTTGCAGGAATAGCACAAGCGACCCCGCTCGCCAACCACTCAACTGGGTATACGGTGGAGGATGATCTTGGTCTCACCAACCGGGTTCAGCCGGGGAAACGGCGTCAGGTATTGCCTGGGGATGGTGCCCGTCCACGGAGACACTCGAACACTGCTTCGGTCGCCTCGCTGTGGACGAAGGCTGTGAGGTGATCCCCACTTTGGAGGACAATGTTGCCGTGAGGAATGAGCACCTGACCATCGCGCCGGATTGAGACCAGGATGCTGTCACGAGGCATCTGTTGACCAATCTCCCGGATGGATTGACCAACAGCTTCGTCGGCGGCAGAAAGCGTGAGTTCGATAAACTCGGTTCCATCCAGATTGCGCAGCTGCATGCGTTTGGTACGGTGTTGGATCTCCGCCCGGCGGGTCAGCGCGACGTTGTAGCCCCGAACAATGTCATGGCGTCGCACCAGGCCGATCAAATGCGATGGGTCATCCCGTGAGACAACGGGCAGCCGACCCAGTCCTCGCGTGCCCAGGCGGGCCAACACTATGCCCAGCGACTCGTCGGGAAAGGCAACCAGCAGTTGCTCCCTGGGCGTGCCGATGTCGGCCACGGTTGCGCTGCGCGGCATCTCTTGGGCCACTGCGTTTTCCAGGTCGGTCAACGTGACGATTCCCCACAACTTGCCGTGCTTATCCAGCACGGGAAAGCCGTGATGGCGCGTATTGCTGAAGCTCTCCGATAGTTCGACGAGGGTCAGGTCTTCCGTGACCACGTCGACCTGCCGGGTCATGACCTCTTCGACGGTCACCCCTTGCATCACGTCCACGTCACGCCCGCGTTCCAACCGGACGCCGCGCCGGGACAGTTTGAGGGTGTAGATCGACTCGCCCTTGAGCAGCCGGCGGGAGAGCAGGGTGGCGATCACGACGGTGAGCATCAATGGGAGGATGATGCGGTAGTCGCCGGTCAGTTCAAACAGGATCAAGACGGCGGTGATCGGTGCGTGTGCTCCGGCGGCAAATACGGCGGCCATCCCCACGAGCGCGTACGCACCTGGAGGGGCGGGCACGCCTGGGAAGAGCTGGTTGACGGCCAGCCCAAATGCCGCGCCGAGCATAGCGCCCATGAACAAAGAGGGCGCAAACACACCGCCTGAACCCCCTGAGCCAAGCGTGAGGACCGTTGCCAGCAGTTTCAGCACCAGCAGCGTCAGCACCACCCCTAACATCATATCGTTGGTGAGCGCTCCCTGGATGACATCGTAGCCGACGTTGAAAATCTGGGGAACCCGTTCCCAGGTGACTTGTGTTACCAGAGGATAGCCGAGGGCCAGTGCCCCAAGCAGCGCGCCGCCAATGGCAGGCTGCACCCATTCGGGCACGCTCTTCCAGGCAGCAAACAGGTCCTCCGACCAGTACAGCAGGCGCACGAAGCCAACACCAACCAGGGCCGCGAGAAAACCCAGCACCGGGTAAAAGGCGAACTCCCACGGGCTGTTGAGACTGTACTCTGTCGGGATGGGAAAGGCGGGAACGTCGCCGAATATCGCCTGCCCAATCGCATCCGCCGACACGGCGGCGATGACCACGGTGCTGAAATAGCGGACGCTGAACTCGCCCAGGATCAATTCGAGTGCAAAGATGACGCCCGCAATGGGCGCGTTGAAAGTAGCGGCGATACCTCCAGCAGCGCCGCAGGCCACCAGGTTCCGAATACGGTCGTCGGAAAGGTGAAAGGCTTGTCCGACGGTTGAGCCTAACGCCGAGCCAATCTGGACGATCGGTCCTTCCCGCCCGACGGAGCCACCGCTGCCGATGGAAAGCGAGGAGGCCAGGGATTTCACCAGGGCGACGCGGGGCCGGATGCGCCCTCCGCGAAGGGCGATCGCTTCCATGACCTCCGGCACGCCGTGCCCTTTGGCCTCACGGGCGAAGAAATACACCAGCAGTCCGACCAACAGGCCGCCGATGGCTGGCACAAAGATGACGTAGCTCTTCCCCCAACCACTCGTGATGCTGGGAATCCACCGGTAGCCGACCCATTCCACAAACCAAATCAAGTAGCGGAAGGCAACCGCTCCGAGGCCGGTCCCCAGCCCCACGATGAGCGATGTGCCAATCAGAACACTGTCTTCCGGGGCTCGCCAGCGAACCAGCAAAGTGGAGAACCATTGCGCGATGCGTGCGAGTGGAGGAGGGGCGATGCTAGGCTGGTGTTCCTGCTGCTTCATCAATTGGGGCCGATTCGTAATAGTGCGCCTGGGTCGAAAAGTCTGCGGCGACGCGGGGGGTTATAACGCCAACGCAGCCGTTCTGCAAGCGCTTCGCCGTGACTGGATTTTGGCCGGACCTTAGCGACGATTTGTTGGGTTTATGGCGCTAAGTCCTCTCATTTGCAGCTCATTTGCTAATCGCCTATGCCTAGGGTAGAATTCGCGCGCTTTCAGTCATACATGCGACACCTGATAGCAACCAGCCGTTTGCAGGGGTCGCCTTTTGTTTGTGTGTGGTTTGTCGCAGGAATCACTATGTCCGAGACCCAACCCTCTACGTCCGAAACCCGACGCTCCAAGATCTTGCCTGAGAACGTCTCGCCGACCACGGTGGTCTTCATCGGGGCGGGCTTTGCGGTAGCGGCGGTGGTGGTCATTGCAGCCGTTTTCTATTTACTGCCTGCATTAGGGTTGTTGGGCGGCGGTTTTGCCCGGTTGGATGCGACCAACCCATCCGTCCTGCACCCCGACGGCCTGCTGGTGACGCTTGAGGCGGGCAGCGATCCGGTGTCCGTGCGCCTCGATTCCCAGCCGCGCGAGCAGTTCTTGGCCGGGCAGGCCGGAACCACCTGGACAGAAGCCCTGGCTCAGTTGCCCTCCGACCTGACGCTGCTCAGTCCCATTTATACGGTTGAGGCGCGCGAGGACCTGGCGGGACAGGTCTACGCCGAGGTAAGCATTCCCAACGGGGCCGAGCCGCTGGAAACGCTCAGTCTTTATGCCTGGGATGAGGGCGCGAAAGCCTGGGTGTTCATGCCCAACAGGCAGGACGTGGTGCGCGACGTGGTGAGCTTCGAGCCGGTGGGCAAGGTGACGCACGTGGCGGCCATGCAGCACGTCGAGATGCGGCCCGGCATCGGGCTGGTGTTGGGCGAAGGAGCCACCGTCGACGCTGCCGTGGGTCAGGCGCTCGAAGAGATTTTGCTCGGCGGTCCCACGCTGCTGGCCGACGGTACGGTGGACGGCCAACCCGACGCGGACGCCAGCGCGACCGGCGCCCAGGTGATGCCCCTGGTCTCCAACACGGGTGGCGATGCGGACTCCGGTTTCCGCACCTTTGCCGACCCGGCGGCCAACGAGGCGGCCATCGCCAACCTGCTAGGCTTTGCGGGGGACTACCCCGGCCTGTCGCTTGATTTTGAAGTAGATCCCAACGAGCGGGACGCTTTCAGTGCCTTTGTCGAGACCCTGGCAACGAATTTGCACGCCAACGACAAGTCGCTTTCTGTCGTGATGCGCGGTACGTCACTCTCCGCTTACGATATGCGGGCGTTAGGCCGTTTCGCAGACCGGCTCTGGTGGGCACCCGGCGACGATCTGAACATGTATCTGGAGGGCGGTGCTGTTCAGAACGCCCTCTACGGTCTGGTAGGCGATTTGGACCGCCGCCAGTTGGGGTTGTTGGTAAGCTCAGATAGTGTTGACGTTGCGCCCTCCGGTGTCCGGTCGTTGAGCATGGACGAGGCGCTCGACGTGTTTGGACAGGTGGTAGCGATAGAGGGGTATCTCTCTGAGGGGAATAACACCATACCCGGCGAGCAAATCCCCTTCCGCCTGAGCGGTGAGCTGCAAGCGATGGCCTATGATGCACCGTTGGGCGCGAATTACGTGGCCTACACCGGCGACGACGAGACCCACTACGTTTACCTCAGTTCTGCCGAGAGCCTGACCCGCAAGTTGGACTGGGCCGAGCGCTACGGGCTGCGCGCGGTGGCTGTCGAGAACAACGACGACCCGCAAGCCGTCGACGCTATGGTCAGCGGGCTTTCCGCCTTCATCGCCCAGGCACCCGCCGCCGCACCGCCCGCCTTGAGCATCGTCTGGCAGGTAACCGGCGCGGAGGGCACCACGCTCAGCGAAACGGCGGGCGATCTGTCAGCCGTCCAGTATTTGTGGATAGCCGAGGACAAACCCGGCGACTACGTGATCAGCGCAGCCGTAGGTGGCCCGGCCAACAGCCCGCGCGGCGAATTCCAGGTGACGGTAGCCGAGGGGACAGCCGCTCCACGGCCTGTCACCGCGCCGGTGGCTTCGTCCGAATCCACCGAGACCGCCGAGGAAACCCCCGCCGAAGATGCGCCCGCGCCCGTCGTGGCAGCCGGAGCGGCAGCCGGTGGTGGCTTTGAACTAGGCGGCCAGGTGCGCGGCAGCGAATTCTACGGTTACATGCAGCAGGCAGGCATGACCTGGGTCAAGTTCCAACTGCGCGGCTTGGGCAACACCGGCGAGGCATCAGCTTTTATTAACGAGGCCCACGGCAACGGTTTCAAAGTGTTGCTGAGCGTGCTTGGCGACCACAACATCGACTTCAACGCCTGGACCAATTACTACGGGCAGTTAGCCGCGCTAGGCCCGGACGCGATTGAAGTCTGGAACGAGCCGAACTTCAGCCGCGAGTGGCCCGCCGAGCACATGGGCGGCGGCAACTACGTCAACCTGATGCTGGCCCCGGCCTACAATGCCATCAAAGCCGCCAATCCCAACGTGATGGTCATCAGCGGCGCGCCCACACCCACGGGAGCCTTCCAGGGTTGCAGCTACCAGGACTGGCTTAACATGACCGGCTGCGACGATGCCGTTTGGATTGCCGACGTGGCCGCTGCCGGTGGGGCCAATTTCATGGACTGTGTGGGCGTGCACTTCAACGCGGGCGCGACCTCACCGTCGGCCTCAAGCGGCCACCCCGCCGGCACCCACTACAGTTGGTACTATGGAGGCATGGTCAACACCTACAGCGTGATAGGCAGGCCCCTGTGCTTTACCGAATTTGGCTACGCGGTTGGTCCGGGGCTGCCACAGGCGTTCGCCTGGGCCAACGACAACACCGTCGAAGAGCAGGCGGCCTGGTTGGCCGAGGCGGCGGCCCTGTCGGCGCAGCGCAACGTGCGCCTGATGATCGTCTGGAATGTCGGCGGCTTCGGCGGCGCGGGCGGCGACCCGCAGGGCGCTTACGCCATCGTGCGCGGCGGCAGTTGCCCGGCTTGCGCTTCGTTGGGCAGCGTCATGGGAGTCCAATAGCGTCTCTGTGACGTAACGTATTCGCGTTATCAGCCCGCCTGGTGTGGGTATGCCGGGCCGTCACGCTTCGGATGTGAGCACAGAACCATTATGGAAGAATCATTTCCACCCTTCTCGCGATCAGAAATCCCTGACACCCAAGAGCCTCCGAGCCCCGAATTTGACCTTCAGACCGTTGTTGGCATTGGTCTGGTCGGCGTGCTGGTTCTGGTCGGGTTGATGCTGCCGCCGGTGTCCCTGGGAAAGCGCGTGTTCGCTTTTGGCTACCAGCGCATCTCTGCTGGCAATCCAGCGGTGACCGAAGACGGCCTGACGGTCAGCCTGGCCGAGCCGGACGGCTCCTTGCGGGTCAAGGTGAGCACGGTGCCCGCCGAGTCGTTCAACAACCGGCAGGCAGGCCCCCGCTGGGGCGAAGCGCTGGACGCTCTGCTGCCCACGCAGCAACTACTGGGTCCCATTTACGAACTGGATGGGCGGGGCCAGCCGTCGTCCAGCATCCTGCTGGATGTGGCCGTTCCTGCTGGCGGTTCCTCCCCCGATGCGCTGGACCTGTATGCCTGGGACACCGACCAGGGCAGGTGGGTCTTTGTGCCGAGTGTGCTCGACGCGACGACCAACACCATGCGCGCCGAACTGGCCGCCCTTCCGGGTTCGGTGGCCGTTTTCGACGCGCTGCCGGGCACGCCGCTCCTCTCCGTGGTCCAGGAGCCGGGCCAGACTCTCGATGCCGAACTGGGGGCTGCCATCAACGTGTTGATGCCTGCCGGTCTCCAGCCCGCTCCCGACGGCTCGCTGGTCGGCACCCTGGCGACAGGAGCCGTAGGCGATTTCGCCGTCGTCCCGCTGGTGCGCAATTACACCGATCTTGGCAACGTGGATGTTGCCACGGCTTCAGCCATTCTGGCCGACATCAATGTGCAGCAAACCCACCTCGACACTTTGGTTGAGTTTGTCGTGGCCGGGGGCAACGATGGCCTGGCGCTCGACTATCGCGGCCTGACCGTCGAGCAGGAACCGGCCTATACGGCCTTTGTCGCCACGCTGGCAGACCTCTTGCACGACGAAGGGAAGATACTGGTGGTCGTGCTGCCGCCCCCCACGCCCGGCGGCGACGCCATGACCTGGGAAACAGGTGGCTATAACTGGCGCGCGCTCGGCGAGACAGCCGACATGCTCGAAGTGCAGCCCGGCCCTGCGCCGGGCGACTACGCCAGCAGCGGGCGAGGCGGGCAGATGCTCACCTGGGCCACCTCCGAAGTCAGCCGTTCCAAGCTGTACCTCGGCGTATCAACCCATAGCATCGACGTCGTAAACGGGGCGGTAGGCGTGCCGGTTCCCTACCAGACAGCACGGGAACGACTGGCACCGGTCGTTGACCCGCCGCTTCCCGCCGATAAGACATTCAGCCCCGGCCAAAAGTTCACCTTTACGCTGGGCGGAGAGGGTGTCACCAGCGCGGCTCTCGATCCGGATTCGGGCATCGCTTTCTATCGCTACGAAGAAGGCGACCAGCACGAAGTCTGGCTGATGACTGCCGGGGGGTTGAGCGAGCAGCTATCCCTGGCAAGTACCTACAAGCTGGCCGGGGTCGTGGTGCACGATCTTCTCGCCGAGAATGGGACCGAGGGTGTCACGCAGGCGGTTGTCGGTTTCAAGGTGGACGCGCCCATCGTCACAGAAGAGCCAATGCAGGTCGAGTGGGTCTTCAAGAGTCAGAACAAGACGCTGCTCCAGAAGCTGCTTCCCTTTGGCGAAGCCGTCCCCTGGAGTTCCGGCTCGGTTGAGGGCAAGGTCCGGGTCCTGGCTAGCCTGATAGACCCGAATAAACACGAGCAGGGCGCTGTTTCCTTCACACTGGGGGCCGCGCCGGTGGAGGAGGAGCCAGAACCCACACCGGAACCACAGGCTGCTGCCCCGGCGGCTCCGGCAGAAACCGCCCCCGAACCCGCCCCAGCGCCTCCCGCTGCCGCCGCTTCGACGGCGGAGGGCGGCTTCGAACTGGGCGGACAGACCAACACCCTGGAAAACCCCGACCTGATGCGTGATGCTGGCATGACCTGGGTCAAGTTCCAGCGTAAGTGGACGCCGGGCGCAAGCGGCTACGAGGTGGATGGCCTTGTCAGTCTGGGGCACGACAACGGCTTCAAGGTGCTCATCAGCGTCCCCGGCCCGCTCGAACCGGCCTCAATTGACTACGACGCGTACGTGCAATACGTGCGTGAGGTAGCCGAAGCCGGTGCGGACGGTATTGAGATTTGGAACGAAATGAACCTCTCGCGCGAGTGGCCCGCGGGCGAGATCAGCGGCACCAATTACGTCAACAATATGCTGGCCCCGGCCTACAATGCCATCAAGAGCGTGGACCCCAGCGTGTTGGTCATCAGCGGTGCGCTGGCCCCGACGGGCGCATTCGGTGGTTGCGGCGATGTAGGCTTCGTGTCTGGTTGCGACGACTGGTACTACAACCAGCAGATGGCCCAGGCGGGCGCGGCCAACTTCATGGACTGCGTCGGCGTGCACTTCAACGCGGGTGCCACCTCGCCGTCGGCTGGCAGCGGCCATCCCGCCGACGGGGGTGACGGGCACTATACCTGGTATTACTCAGGCATGGTGAACGCCTACAGCGTGGTTGGCAAACCATTGTGCTTCACCGAACTGGGCTACCTGTCCGACGACGGCTACCCCGGCGTCGATGGCACCACGTTTGACTGGGGCAAGTACACCACCGTGGACCAGCAGGCCGCCTGGCTGGCCGAAACGGTGAGCCTGGCGAAGGGCTATGCGCGCCTGCTGATCGTGTGGAACGTGGACATCTATACCTACGATCCCAGTGACCCGCAAGGGGGTTACGCCATCGTCCGTCCCGACGGCACCTGCCCCGCCTGCGACGCGCTGGGTGCCGTAGCGCCCTAGCCCACGCCGACGTTACCGCACTCTGGTGGCCCACCACGGGGACGACATGACCACGCGCGCGAAAGTCTTAGCCAAGCCTGCGGCGACTCATCTGGAACGTTCTGTTGCCGGACGGTGGTGGCTCAGGCGAGAATGGCGGCTGTGGCTGCTGGTCGCGTTTCTGGCCGGTGTAGATGTCTTTCTGGCTACGTATTTCGAGCCAGGAGAGCCGCTTTCCAGGCCCCAGACCAGTGGTCCTCCGCCGTCGTTGGTCGAGGCACCGGAGCTGGCAGTCGGCGATAGCCCCGGCCCGACCCCCAAGCCGGTAAGCCTGGAGTTGGGAGGGCAGGTAGCCACGTTAGACCATGTGCCCCAGATGCGCGAGGCAGGTATGACCTGGCTCAAGCTGCAGGTCAAGTGGGAGCCGGGCGCGCGCGGAAGTGACGTAGCAAGCCGCATACGGGACGTGCAGCGGAGAGGCTTCAAGGTGCTGTTGAGCGTGACCGGCCCGGCCTTTCCTGACGAAATCGACTACGATGCCTACGTGGAGTATTTGGCCGAGGCCGCTGCCTACTATCCAGACGCGATGGAAATCTGGAACGAGCAGAACCTCGCGCGCGAATGGCCTGTCGGCCAGATCAGCGGCGAGAACTACGTCAACAACATGCTGGCTCCAGCCTACAATGCGATCAAACAGAGTAGCCCGGACATGCTGGTCATCAGTGGGGCCTTGTCGCCAACCGGCTATTTCGGCGGCTGCCAGCCGGAAGGCTGCGACGATAAAGTCTTCTTCGAAAGCATGATGGCTGCTGGCGGATACTACTACATGGATTGCGTTGGGGTCCACTTCAATTCAGGTGCCACCTCGCCCTACGACCTCAGCGGCCATCCAGCCGACGGTGGCGACGGCCATTACTCGTGGTACTATCAAAGCACCTATGACGTTTACAACTTTCTCAATCTGCGCCCGCTCTGCTTCACCGAGTTGGGCTACGTGTCGCCAGAGGGCTACGGCGAGATCGCCGACACCTTTGCCTGGGCTTCTGACACCACCGTGGAGCAGCAAGCTCGCTGGCTGGGCGAAACCGTGGCATTGGCCCGCGAGAGTGATAACGTGAGACTCATCGTCGTTTACAATCTGGACTTCGATTACTATGGGCCAGACGACCCCCAGGCGGGCTTTGCAATTATCCGGCCCGACGGGTCATGCCCTGCCTGCGGGGCACTGGCCGAGGCATTATCCTTTTAATAGGGGCGCGGCAGGCCGCCTGTCCTCGGTGTAGCCTGAGGGTGCCCGGCTAGATTCGCTTCGCCAAGTCACACTAGGAGTACAGCAGATATGATGCACAGAACACTAACCGGATTCGTAGGGACAAGGCTTCCCGTTCGCGCTCTGGTGCTGGCAGGTTTGGCGCTGGCGGCCCTGTTGCTGGCCGCGTGCGGCGGCGGTGGTGCCGAGGAGGAGCCTCCGGCAGGGATACCGGGGGCGCAAGAAGTCGGTACGCCGGTTCCCTTCGAACCGACGCCCACCCCCGACCCCGGTCCGCCCCCGCTGGACATGACGGCTTTCGAGGTAGGCGGGCAGACACACCAACTGGACGATAGCGTCATCCCGCTCCTCGAGCAGTCCGGCATGACGTGGGTCAAATTCCAGCATAAGTGGCAGCCGGGCGCGCGCGGTTCGGACGTGGCAGAGCGCGTCATTGCCGCTCACACTGCCGGTTACAAGGTGCTGCTCAGCGTCACCGGCCCGCCATTCCCCGAATCCATCGACTACGCGGCCTTCATCAATTTCCTGACCGAGGCGGCCACTTACCAGCCGGATGCGATAGAAATCTGGAACGAGCAAAACTTCAGCCGTGAATGGCCTCCCGGCGATCTCTCTGCGTCCAGCTACGTCAACAACATGCTGGCCCCAGCCTACGAGCGCATCAAGAGCGTCAACGAGAACATCATGGTCATCAGCGGGCCGCCAACCCCCACCGGAGCGTTCGCGACCTGCCCCGGCGAAGTGCCGGGCCTGGTAGGCTGCAACGACGATGCCTATATTCAGGAGATGGTGGCTGCCGGAGCCGAGAATCACATGGACTGCGTGGGCATCCACTACAACGCGGGGGCTACCCCTCCCTCCGCCACTTCCGGTCACCCCTACGATGAGGGCATTGCCACCTACCAGTGGTACTATCAAGGCATGGTTGACCTGTACGGCAGCGTGTTCTCCAAGCCGTTGTGCTTCACCGAGTTGGGTTACCTCACCGGCGATGGCTACGATCCGCTGCCCGAAACCTTCTCCTTCGCCGCCGACAACACCATCGAAGAGCATGCCCAGTGGCTGGGCGAGAACGTCGCCCTGGCGCGCGACTCCGGAAAGGTGCGCCTGCTTGTCGTCTTCAACCTGGACTTCGACTACTACGGTCCCGACGATCCCCAGGCAGGCTATGCTATCCTGAGACCCGATGGGTCTTGCCCGGCCTGCGCCTCCATTGCCGCCCAGGTTCCCTAAGATCACGAGAGTGGAGTCAAACTGCCCGCCAGCCGCCAGCCCTAACGCTGTAAGCTGGCGGGCATCATCGTACGGTCTCCGGCCATGAGTGTCGATACCACCACCCCCGACAGGCGATTGACCAAACGCCAGGCACGCCTAATCCTGGCAGCCTGGGCGCTGATCTCTTTTCTGGTCACGATATGCGTTTTGCTGGCTGGCGGCCATTCGCAGGTGCAAAGTCAGGCCGTGCAGGAAGCGCCGGAAAAGGCGTCGCCGCCGCCCGTAGCAAATGTCGCCCAACCCCTCGTGGCAGACGGCTTCGGCTACGGTATCCAGGTCCGCGCTGAACTCGGCAACGTAGAGTCCACCATCGGTCAGGTCAACCAACTCGGCCTCAATTGGGTCAAACAGCAGGTGCGCTGGGCCGACATCCAACCCACGCCCGACGAAATCTACTGGGAACAGCTCGACCCTTTCATCGCCCAGGCCAATGGTGCCCAGCTAAACGTGCTGTTGAGCATCGTATCTGCGCCGGACTGGACGCGTACGTCTACTTCCTCAGGTAAGACAGGCCCGCCTGACGATTTTCAGGATTACGCGGATTTTGTCGTCGCCTTGCTGCAGCGCTACCCCGGACAGGTTCAGGCTGTCGAGGTATGGAACGAACAAAACCTCCAGCGCGAATGGTACACGGTGGGTGGGTTGAGCGCCGCCCGGTACGTCGAGATGTTGCGGCTGACCTACGAGAGCGTCAAAGCCACCGATCCCGACGTTATCGTCGTCAGCGGGGCGCTCTCGCCCACAGGCGTTGATGATGGGATCATTGCTATCGACGACTTCGACTACCTGGATCAGATGATTCAAGCGGGCTTGCTGGCCTATACGGATTGTGTCGGCGCGCACCATACCGGCGTCAACCTGCCGCCCGACGTGAGCGCGGAGGAAGCGTTTACTGTCGGTGCCCCAGAAGGCACGGTCTTCATGGGGCCTTACGATCCCGAAAACCCGCTCAATCCGCACCATAGCTGGTCGTTCCGTTCCACGTTGCGCGGACAACACGAAAGGATCGTTGCCGCCGGGGGTGCCCAGAAACTATGCGTCACCGAATTTGGCTGGCCGACTATGGAGGGGTTGGGCGTGGACGAAGCCCCACCCGAATTTGAGTTCGCCTGGGACAATTCGCTGGCCGACCAGGCTGCCTACACCGTCCAGGCTTACCAACTGCTGCGCGAATGGGACATCGCGCAGATGGCCTTTCTGTGGAACCTCGACTTTGCGCCCAAGCATGAGGCGACGATTGACGACAACGTGCTCTACAGCATCCTCGCGCCAGACGGGACACCGCGCCCGGCCTTTCATGCTATCGCCGCCATGCCCAAAGACTGAGCGAAGAAACGCGTCGTCCCGGTTTTTCACAGATGTGCTCCGCCTCCTCTGTATGGGCGGTTTCCACAAATAGACGAATATCTCGTATACTCAGTTAGCAGCCATTCACCACTTGCAGTGAGGGCCGGTCTGCTGCGGCTGATGCTTGAGATTCACGAGGAACAGTGTTGGAAAGATGGTCAGCGACTTGCGGGAGCGATTGAACTACAGGATCGGGTTAGAAGCCTCGCGCTTGCGCGCCCCCTGGCTGCGGAAGTCTGGCGCGTTCCGGGACATTCGGACCTACTGTATGTTCCTGGGCTATGCCAGGAGCGGGCACAGTCTGGTGGGGGCCTTGCTCGACGCCCATCCCAACGTCGTCATTGCCCACGAGTTGGATGCCCTGAAGTACATCCAATATCACGATATCCAGAGAGACCACCTCTACGCGCTGGCCCTCCGAAACTCGGCGCAGTTCACCAGAAACGGGCGCTTCTGGGAGGGCTATTCGTACGCAGTCCAGAACCAGTGGCAGGGCAAATACACCAAACTGTACGTGATTGGGGACAAGAAGGGTGGGGGGTCTGCGGATCGCCTGACCCACAAACCCGAACTGCTGGAGCGGCTGGCCGGTCTCATTGGCGACGACACGATGCTGAGAATTGTCCACGTCGTCAGAAATCCCTACGACAATATCGGCTCGATGTTCAAAGGGGATAAGACGCGCCCATCGCTCGACGAGCTGATAGACTATTACTTCACGCTTTGCCAGACGGTTGCTTCCGTGATGAGCAGCATTGACCCGGAGCAACTCGTCACCGTGCGCCACGAAGATGTCATCCGGCAGCCCCGGCACGAGTTCAGCCGGTTGTGTGCCTTCTTGGGGCTGGATTGCTCGGAAGCGTACCTGGACGCCTGCGCGTCAGTGGTATTCGAAAGCCCGCGCAAATCGCGTTACGCTGTCGAGTGGACCCCAGAGGCCATCGAGCGAGTCAGCGCCAGAATGCGTGACTTCGCGTTCCTGGCTGGCTATAGTTTTGAGGATTAGCAAGGCAATCTGGGCCAGGACGGCCACGACAATCTTTGCCAATCCGTCGACACTTCCTCTATCATAGCGCTGTCATGCCTGTCTATTTGCTGGCCTTCAATTATTGGCTGCACCTGCTGGCTACCGTCGTGTGGGTCGGCGGTCTGGTGCTGATGGTGTTGGTCGTTTCGCCAGGGCTGGCCCGTGTGCTCGGCGAGGACGCAAGCCGCTCGGACGTGCTGACCGAGTTGCGACGGCGTTTCACCCCGCTTGCCAATCTCAGCCTGGTCGTGCTGGTCGTGACCGGCATGCTGCAAATGGTGAGCGACGGTCACTACGACGGCCTGCTTCGCCTGAGCAACGGTTGGACACGAGCCATGCTGTTCAAACACCTGTCGGTGGGCGGCATGGTGGTCGTCGGCGCGATCATGCAGTGGCAGCTCGCCCCGGCCATCGAACGGGCGCGGTTGCTCGCCAGCCGCCAGCCCGGCCAGGGCGATCTGACCGCGCTGCGTACCCGCGAGCGGCAGCTATCACGCCTCGATTTGGCGCTTGGCATCTTGGTTCTGCTTTTCACCGCACTGGCGACGGCGCTATGACCCAACGAACGAGACGACCTTACCTCCTGCTGGCGACGATCATTCTGCTCCTGGCGAGCATATTCCGCCTGTGGGACCTCACCACTACCCCGCCGGGCCTGCTCGTCGAGGAACTGCACAACGTCCAACTGGCAGAGCGTATGCGTGCGGGCAGCGTCGCCGTCGTCTATGCCGACGTGACCCCGGCGCGTGAGGGCTTATACTACGCGCTGCTGGCGGCCACAGGCGCGTTATTTGGGCGCGGGTTGATGTTGTGGCGCTTGCCGTCCGTGTGGGTCTCGCTGCTGGGGTTGAGCGTCACCTTTAGCCTGATGCGGCGCTTGTTCAACGGGCGTATGGCGCTGCTGGTGATGGCCTACCTGGCCGTGGCATTCTGGCCGGTGTGGGTGGGACGCGCGGTGCTGCACGTCACGCTGATGCCGCTCGTGACCGCCGCCCTGGGATACATGTTGGTGCGGGCCTTTACCGCTCGCAGCACGTCAGAAGCCGGTTTGTGGTTTACCGTGGCCGGAGTCGGGCTGGGCGTGGCCCAATACGCTCACGTCACCGCCTGGGCGCTCGTGGTGATAACGCTCGGCGTCATCGTATATCTGGCGTTCACCTATCCAGCAACCTTTCGGCGAGAAGAAACCAATATGGTTTACATGTTGGCTTTGGCCGCCGTCATCTTCCTGCCGCTGTTTGCGTTCATGCTTGGAAACCCTGGCGTGCGCGCGCCGTTGAGGCTGGCGGACCAACCCGGTTGGCTGCGGGCGGTTCCGGGGCGGTTGCTGGCGACGCTTGGGGGCCTGTTCTTGCGTGGCGACATCTCCCCGGACCGCAACCTGCCCTTCCGGCCCATCCTGGAGCCATTTAGCGGCGCGTTGTTCCTCGTCGGGCTGGGCGTCGCGCTGGCCCGTTGGCGGCGATCCCAGTATGCATTGCTGCCCATCTGGTTCGTGCTGGGCCTGATTCCGGCGGTGCTCCAACCGCACGTCCCGCACTTCGAATACATGGTCCTGGTGCTGCCGGTGGTCTTCGCCTTCCCGGCTGTCGCGCTCGACGAAGTGTATCACTTCTTGTCCAAGCGCCCGCGCGCGTTGGAAGTGTTGGGTGGGGTAGTCGTGTTGCTCGTCGTGGGCAATTCGCTGTGGACCGCTCGCGATAAATTCGTGCTCTGGCCGCAAAATGGCGTGGTCCGTTTCAATTACCAATCCGACGTTGCCTCGGTGGCCCACTATCTGGACAGCAGCGACGACGTCTCTCCGGTGGGCCTGTGTGTCCCCCCCCTGGCTGAGGATGCTGACGCCTTCGCGGTGCCCAATGACGTGTTGCTGGACTACTTCATGCATCGCGGCAATCTATCGATCCGGCGCTTCGATTGTCGCCAGACGTTGGTGCTCGCCCAGGGCGGTGTCAGCCAGCGGGTAGTCTTCTTGCGCAGCCACTTCTACGACGACTTGCCCGGACCGTTGCTGGCCTGGCTGCAATATGGCGAAGAGGAAGTCATACCAGACGTGCCGCCGGGTGTCGTGCGTCGCATCGAGGTCGAAGATGAATTGAGCTCCTTCCTGCGGGGGGTGGCCGGCTCTGCCCCCCTGGCCTGGCCGCCTGAGGCCAGTGGTGGCCCCGGACCCACCGCGCTGCCTGCCACCTTTACCGACAATCTGCAACTGGAAGGCTACCGTGTGCGCGACGTGCAGTTGCTGCCCGGCGAAGTGCCGGAGGTGACGACCTACTGGCGTCTGACCGGCCCCGCTCCGCAAAGCCTGCTGCTCTTTGCCCACCTGCGGGGCAAGCCTGGAGAAATCGTGGCTGCCGAAGATGCCTGGGGCGCGGACATGAGCAGCCTCCAGCCGGACGACATCATCGTCCAGTACAATTTGTTGCAGCCCACCACTGCCGAAGGGCCGGAAAGTGCCACCTACCGGCTGGCGATAGGGCTGTACGTGCCCGGCACCGAACACCGCCTGCGCGTGCTCGACGGGGATGATCCGCGCAGTGACCGGCTCCTGTTGCAGCGGGTAGAGATCGTGGACTGAGTGGGAGCATAGGACGATGTCGATCAGCGATCTGATGAGCCTGGAGACCGTCGGCCCAATCGCCTTTATCAGCATCTTTCACGTCATTGGCGGTGTGGCGTTGGGTATCACGCTGCGGGGCTGGGCGAACAATCCTACCCGCGAGAATTTGTTTCGCCGCGCCTTTTTCCTGGTCTGGGGTGGCATGTTTGGCTGCATGCCCCTGGTGTTTGGCGTCGAGAACGGAACGCTGGCCGTGCAGGTCGTCGTCTTGCTGATCGCCATCGCCGTGTCGTTCTTCTGGCTGGACCGCTTGCGGGAGATGTTCTCCGACCAGAACGTCGTCCTGGTCGGCTTCGGCGGCATCTTCCTGATTGCCGGGTTGGTGGCCGGTGGCGCCTTGCTGCGAGAGCGTGAGTGGCTGTTCGCGGCATTGTTTGGCGGCATTTTTTCGTTGGTCGGCGGCGGTATCTTCTTTGCTGGCCTGCGCAACTTGCTGCGAGGCACCCCTGGCGAAGAGTAGCCCCGGACCACGAGTTGAGGTCCAACGCACATGTTTGAAATCGTCTTTCTCGGCACGTCGGCCTCTGCGCCCTCCATCCATCGCGGCCTGAGTTCGCAGATGGTGCTGCACGAAGCCAGGCGTTTTCTGGTCGATTGCGGCGAAGGCACCCAGCGCCAGATCATGCGCAGCGGCCTGGGCTTCAAACGCATCGACACCATCCTGCTCACACATGGCCACCTCGACCACATCCTGGGGCTGGCCGGGTTGGTTTCCACCTTCGCGCGCTGGGAAGCGCTGGAGAAGTTGGAGATTTGGGGCGGCCCCCGGACGTTGGAGCGCGTCCACGACTTGCTGTTCAAAGTCGTGCTGCGCGGGGCCAGACCACCACTCAACATCCAGCTTCGCGAGGTCGAGCCGGGCGTTCTGATAGAGGACCGCCGCTTCACGCTGACGGCCTTCCCGGTGGTTCATCGCGCCCCGGATTGCTTCGGCTACGTTTTTGCGGAAAAACCACGCCGCCCCTTCCTCAACGACGTGGCCGAAGAGTTGGGCGTGCCGCCCGGCCCGGAGCGCCGCGAGTTGGTGGAGGGCAAAACCATCACGTTGGGAGATGGCCGCGTGGTCACGCCAGACGAGGTGCTCGGCCCAGAAATCCCCGGCACGCGCCTGGTTCACGTCGGCGACGTGGGCCAGGTGGATGGACTGCGCCCCATCGTGCAGGGCGCGGACGCGCTGGTCATCGAGGCCACCTATCTGGAGGTTGAAGCCGATCTGGCCCGCAATTTCAGCCACCTGACCGCCCACCAGGCTGGACGGCTGGCCGCCGAAGCCGGAATTGGCAGTCTCATCCTCACCCACCTCTCACGCCGCTACCGTGAGCGCGACGTGTTGGCCGAGGCCCGTGCCGCTTTTCCGGGTGCCATGGTCGCCCGCGATTTCGACCACTACCAGATACGGCGTGGCGAACCCCTGGTCAAGGTGCTGGACGACTGATCCCCCTCAACTCGCGCGAAAGACCCATCCCCCCAGGCGCGTCATAAGGATAGGCATCATTCCTTTCCTGCACCACAACTGAGGGGGAAATATCGCGATGAACTTACTAACCGATGCGCTGGGCTTTGAGCAGTGGCTGGCTGTGCTGCGAATCGGCCTCGGCCTGTGGTGGATCAAAAGCGTCTTCCACAAAGACCTGCGCAAATTCGTCTCCGGCGGGATGATTAACTGGTCGCTATCGCTGGCCGAAAATCACCCGGTACCGGCCCTGGGTAACGCCTTCAAGGGAATGCTCAGCGCCACCGCAGGCTGGGTTCCCTATTTCCAGGTATTTGGGGAGTTCGCTGCTGGTGTCGGCCTCACGCTCGGCTTCCTCACCCCGATTTCGGCGCTGGTCGCCATCTTCATGAATCTGAATTTCATAGCCTTGGCCGGGGTCAAGCCGAGGAACGTCGAAGTCAATCCCTGCTTCCGGGTGGAGCAAGGTCAAAACTGGACGATGATTGTCGGCGAGTTGGTGGTCTTGGCAACGGGGGCCGGGGCGGTGTGGAGTCTGGATCGTGTGTTGGGCTTGTTTGTCTAGACGAAGGCTAGACCCAGACAACCCCGGTTTTGAAGAAAAAACAGCGCCCCACCGTGACGACGGTGGGGCTACTTCCGGCCTGGGCGTTAGGCTCCGTTGCTTCTTTTTTCGAGTTCTTTTGCGCGGGCGGAAACGTCGGCAAAAGTGAACTCCTCCAACTTTTCCACCAGGACCTCGCGGGCCTCGACGAACACCTCGCAAACCGGGCAGGTGGTCGAGAACTCGCAGCTATCTGGGTCCAGCGCGCAGCGATTGACCGTGATCGGCCCGTCGATGGTTTCGATGACCTCGCGCAACGTAATGGCCTGTGGGTCGCGTGCTAACCGCACGCCCCCACCGGCACCGCGCGTCGCTTCCAGCACCCCCTGCACGGATAACTGGGAGACGATCTTAGCCAGAAATGGCAGGGGTATTTTCTGACGTTCGGCGATGACCGCCGTGGGGATGCGGTCGCCGTTGGCCAGTCTAGCGACCTCGGTCACAGCGCGCAGAGCGTAATCTGCCTGGCGGGTTATTTCCAGCATAAGAGCACCTCACATAGCCCTTTGGCACCAATTCGGGCAAAAGTTATCTCAATATATAGTAGGTTAATCTGACCCAAATTGGACCACAAGTGATAGAAATCACGATGCCTCGTGACATATTGCATATAATTGATGGTTTCTGACGGGTTTACTGAGACTTGCATGGAAAACTACACTCGCAGGTGGTGTCTACACCGCATTCAACGATTGACGGTTTAGCAGCATATGCAAGTCTCAGTAACTACCCCGCAAGCCCATAGACCGGAATGGCTGCCCCGTGGATGGCGCTGGCCTCGTCTGAGACCAGGAAACGCATCACCGCCGCAATCTCCTCCGGCGACACCCATTTGCCGGGGTCGGCCTTGGGGAAAGCCTTGCGGTTAGCAGGCGTATCGATAGTGCTGGGCAGCACCGCGTTCACGTTGACGCCGTGCGCGCGCACGTCCTCCGAGAGCGACTCGGTGATGCGCAGCACCGCGCTCTTGGCGCTGGCGTAGGCCACGTTGCGCTTGTGCCCGTGCAGCCCGTGCTGCGCGCTCACGTTGACCACCTTGCCGTACCCGCGCTCGACCATGTGCGGCACCATCGCCTGGCAGGCCAGCATCACCGAGACCGCATTCAGCGTCATCACGCCGTTCCAGGTGTCGAGGTCGGTGTCGAGCACGCTGCTGCTCTTGTAGCCGCCCGCGATGTTAATCAGGCCGTCGATCTGCCCGAAGCGGGCCAGCGCTGCGTCCCTCAGCGCTGCCAGGCTGTCGGCGTCGGTCACGTCGCTGGCGCGGGCCAGCGACCGCTCGTCAGGCAACCCCAGGTCCTTTAGCAAGGCATCGAGCGCCCCCTGGCGGCGTCCTGTCGTCACCACGCTGGCTCCGGCGTCGGCCATCGTCCGCACCACAGCCGGGCCGAGCCCGCCCGTCGCCCCGGTGATGACGACAACTCTGTCTGTCAGGCTCACGATCTGTCTCCTTTGGCTGTGGGTGATGTGTCTTTTGCTGATAGTCGAATCGTCTCATTGAGGAACTGGTGGCCTTCAGGTATACTAGCCGCCGTCAGTTCTGTTGGGAGTAAGCATGGCGGTCACACGCTGTCATCTGTGCGAAGAAGAGCACACCAATCGCGATAGGTATAACGCCGACGACTTGGCAGGCGGTATCGACTGTCCGATCTGTTTCCAGCCCACCTGCCGCCGTCACCTATCGACGGTGCGCTGGCGCTGGCGCAATGCCACCCGCGAGACGGCTTCGGCGCGCATCTGCCGGGCCTGCAAGAGCGCCTACCGGCACCGCGAGTGGGACCCCCTTAACCGCGAGTGGATCACCTGAACCGTAGGTTCCCTCATTCCTCTCAGAGACTCAGTGACGGGTGGTTTCCCTCAAGAATAGCGGTCCTTCAGCGCGTTAGTCGGCACGATGATCGTCCCTTCGCGCACGTCACCAACGCTGGAGGTGTTCTCTGGCTCCACGGCCAGCAAGTAGGCGGTGTAGGCCGCCACCAGCGCGTCGAGTTGGTCGTGACCGTGCAGGTGGTTGAGCGCCATCTTGCCGGACAGCACGTGGTGGCGCGTCCACTCCTCGAAGATCAGCATCGGGTCGGAAACGGCCATCCCCTCTTCGTACAGCAATAGTTGGCGCTGCAAGCGCCCCTCAATCGTGTTCTTCTTAAAGGGTCGGTGCCCCAACAGCGCCGTAAAGCAGGCGTGTGGGTGCACCTCGAACGTCTGTCGGGCACCGGCCTGCGGGTGAAGCGCGTAGCCCGCCGCCCGTAAGGCGTCGAAGAGCTGCCAGCCGAGCTGCATCCAGGCGGGGGCGTCCTCCGGGTCGCGAGGCGTGCGGTACAGGCCGATGTTGCGCCGCCGCAACTCGTACTCGCACACGCGGAACGTGGCGTAGCGCGACGCGTTTGATCGCAGTCCGAGCGTTTCCCGGTAATCCGGCTCGGCCATCAACCCCAGGTTCTTCCCGGAAGGCGCATCAACCGCGCACGTAGCGGCGGGGTAGGCGGCCACCACCTCCACCACGCCATCCAGGGTGGCGTCCTCCAGGGCTACCATGTTCAGGTCGCTGTCCAGCACGGCGTAAGTCAGCCGCCGCTTTCCGGCAGTCGGGTCGATGCCGATGTATACGCGCTCAGTCGCCATGCGGGCCTTCCTGTTCGTGCGTGTCCGGTAGACTGCTCAATGGCTTGAGCAGGGTTGCCTTGGCGATGGTGCCGTCGCCGGGGTCCGCGTGGTTCGGTTCCAGCTGCACCGGATCATCCAGCCACCACTTCTCGTGACGGGCGCGCCGGAACCCTTCCGACTCGTATAGCCTGACTGCCGGTTCGTTGCTCAGAGTGACGCGCAGGCTGAGCCAGCGTCGCCCCGCCGTGCGCGCCTGCCGCTCGGCCAGCCGCAGCAGCGCCCGCCCAATCCCCTGCCGCCGGAAATCCGGGTGAACGGCGATGGCATCCACGTGCAAGGCTTGCCGCCTGGCGCGCAGGTACGTCAGCCCGACCAGCCGCTCCCCCTGGAACGCGCCATAGCCCGCGCATCGCCACTGAAAATAGAGCGGCAGGATGACCCAACGCGCGACGGCGTAGGCCACCCGGCTGCGTTCCAGGAGCCGGAAGTCCACGTCTCTGCCCATCGTGCCGTCCACAAACGTGCCCACGTGTGCCAGCGTGTCGACGAAACCCAGTCGCCGGATGGTGATCGCATCCGTACCTGGCAGGGCGATAGGGTTGTATGGGTGGTCCAGCGAGCGTGTAAGCAAATCCTCAGCCTCATCTAGAGCCAGCCTGCCGATTGACAGGGGTGGCTGCTGTCCCGATAATAGCACAACTTGAGGAGGTGGGATATGACCGGGAAAACACGTGGCGGCGCAGAAAGTGTCGCTTTCTCGGTGGCCGGGACGCGGCTGGTGGGCGTGCTGTACCGCGCACCCGGCGAAGGCCCGCATCCGGCGGCAGTGCTGCTGCACGGCATCCCCGGTGCCGAGAAGAACCACGACGTCGCCTACGCTTTGCGAGAGGCAGGCTGGCACGCGCTCATCGTTCATTTTCGCGGGTCGTGGGGTAGCGATGGGGCGTACGACATCCCCGGCCAGGTGGACGATGCCATTGGAGCGCTCGACTGGCTGGCGCGGCCCGGCAGCCCGTTCCCGGTGGATGCTTCTCGCCTGGCGCTCGTCGGCTTCAGCCTGGGCAGCCGCGCCGCGCTGATCGCTGCTGCCCGCGACGAGCGCGTCGCCGCCGTCGTGTCGATAGCGGGCATCGCCGAATTCACCGGCTTCGGACTCGGCGAAGAGTTCTGCGCGGAAAGCGCCGCGGTCTTGAACGGCGTCAGCGGAGAGGACATCGGCCAACAGTGGGCCGCGCTGGCCGGTGTCGAACAACCCACGGATGCCGTCGCCAGACTGAAGATTCCATTGTTAGTCGTTCACGGTTGGGAGGATGAGGTGGTGCCGGTCTTCCACGCCGACCAGCTCGTCATGCACGCCGGGCCGGATTGCGCCGCCAGCAAGGTCCTCGTCGACGATGCCGATCACGTCTTCTCGGCCCACCGGGGCGAGGTCGTGAGGGAGGTGCTGGGCTGGCTGACCGGTTGAATCACTCGACTTCGGTGATCACCTCCGTGACCAGGTCCGTCATCGAGACGATGCCGATGACCTTCTCTTCGTCCATGACCGGCGCGTGCCCGATCCCCGATTGCTTGAAGAGCCGTGCAATGTATTCCACCCTCAGGTCAGGGCTGAGCGTGATCAGCGGCTTGGTCATGATGCGGCTGACCTCGACCCTATCCGGGTCGTAGCCTTCGGCCAGCACCTTGTGCACGATGTCGGAGTAGGTGACGATGCCGTAGGGGTCGTCGGGGGCGCGTGGCTCGATCAGCAGGCTGCGCACACCTTCGAAGCGCATCAACTCGGCGGCCTCGCTGACGGTCATATCGCCGAGGATGGTCGCCACCTCGACCTGCATGATGTCTCTGGCCTGAAGGATGTAGTTTGCCATTACAGAGTATTACCCCTCACATTCCTTTCCTGGTGAGACCATCATACTTGTGGCGGCCCGAAATGCAAGCTGGCGAAGTCGGTCAGGTCGCTGAGGTCGCCCTCTCGTATTTCGCCGAAGGGGGCATACACCACCTCGCTGCCGCCGACTTTGAGGCCGTCCTCGTCGCTGAGGACGCTGGTGGAGCCGACGCGCAGCGGTCGCCGTGGCGGAAGTAGAGGGCAGAAAAGGGGTGGCCGGAAAGTGAACCAGTTGAGGGGGGGTCTATGAGGGAGTGTGCGTAAAAAGTGGTCCATTTGTGGGCGGAAACGGCCAAAAATGGGCAACGAGTGGGCCGAGGGTGGAGCACCCGTGGGCTATGAATGGCCGGGTTGGATGTCGGAAACTGTCCGAAACGTGCAGAAAAATGACGCCGCTGTCAGGAAAATGGCGCAGGCTGTCGGAAAGTGTCGTTTTGGCAGGGGGGCGGCGACCTGAGCACCCTATCGCAACTGATGCCTGCGGACACGGACGTGAGGATCACGCGGGAGTTTGACGCGGTGTATGCCGCCGAGGAGCTGGCCCGGCTGCACGGCAAATCCCGACAGGGGCCGGTGGCGCACCTGTTTGCCCAGGAGGACGGGTGTGATAGGTGAAGCGAGGCTCCATAGTTCGAGGGCTTAAGGGGCCTGGATATCAGCCTGGGCTTTGCAGGCAGCTTCGCCGGGGAAGTTGTAGGGCGACTCAATTATCCTAAGTAGTTGACGTATGTCCGGTTGATTTTGGACGGGGACGTACTCCAACGATCCAGTGAGAGAGTCGTACAAGTAGAGGTCCCAACTTCCTGCACCGGTTCGGGTGGCAAGCGTGTTGATGCCCCCGGCAGTGAACACCTGATCAATATACCCTTTTGGCACCTCAGAGCCGTTCAGGACGTGAAACGCAGAGCCGCTTACGGCATCAATCCAGTAGACTGTAGTAATATACTCACCTCCATCTTGGGGGATCAGGCCAATATTGAGTGCAAGGCGGGCGCTGTCTTCGCTCCATCCAATGATCGTCCCGAGCCATTCCTTTACTGGCTCCTCTGGCAAGCCCTCAGGGATGACTTGAATTTGCCTGTCTCCTGTGGCAGAGACAATCCACACTGACCCCGTCCTGAGCGGGCCTTCATCGGTGAGTTTGTAGGAAAAAGCCAGGAGCCTGCCGTCGGGCGACCACACCGGGTCGCTGAGGGTTAGCCCACTATCCGCGTATGGAACATCGGGGTAAGCCTCGGTGAAGTGCGTGACCTGTACTTTGCCCGTCCCGTCCAGATTGGCGACGTAGAATTGCCGGACTCCGGCGGCGTCGCGGTCGTCGAATGCCAGACGCGTGCCATCCGGCGACCAGGCGATGTGAGCCGCATCGCCCCCGTCCGTCAGCACGTAGCGCTGCCCCTCGTTACGCGTGGAGATGACCTCGACGTCTACGGATTCCAGTTGTTGGTTCCAGAAATCGCCCGATTTGACGACGGAGGCCAACCAGTCGCCGGTGGGAGAGATGGCTGTCGAGGTGCGCCAGACGTCGCGCTCGCCACCCACCTCTCTAAACTGTGGATACGTGAAGACTTCCTCCAGGATGTTGCCCTCCAGATCAGTGCGCACCACTTTGTAGATGTCTGTGTAAGGTGGCTCTAATGAGGGTTGTGACGTGTCCAGCAAGGTGACGTAGAGTTGGCAACCGTCCCCAATCCACTGGGCCTGAACTATCAGGCCCCCTTCAAACTGCAACCGCCTGGAAAAGCCCAGCGTCATATCGAGAATGTACATAGTTGGCTTGGCCGTGTCACTGACAATGGCGACGAGTGGGCCCACCAGGGGCGGCTCAGGCGTTGGGGACAGGAAGGGGGTATTGGTTGGTGTTGGGGACTGTGCCGGGATCGCCGAGGGCTTGGGTGTCTCGGATGGTGCCTCAGTGGCCGCTGGCTGGCCCCGCGTTGCCGAAGGGGTCGGCGGAGAGGCTTCGGTGGTGGTCCCACCCCGCGCGCAGGCGGCCAGAATCAATCCAATAGCGCACCAGATCGCCAGTGGTTTGGTCGCGGGCAATTTGCGTCGTGACATCTCGCCTCCAGACTGTGGGTTAGTCGCCCCTTTCAATGAAGCTCACCACCTACAGGTCGGCGTCGGTTAGTGCTAATCCTCACGGATGAGCGGGTTCAGATTCACCCACCTCTGCTCTACATCCAACGGGTTTTTTCCGTAATAGTCATACGTACTTGTAGTTCCGTGAGTAGAGAAGGGATTCTTAGCACCCACATTCATGTTGTTCGCTCGGCGCACCTCAAAGTGCAGATGCGTGTCATCTTTGCTTGCTAATCCGGTCCAGCCCATCGTTCCAAGTTCCTGGCCCGCGCTCACCGAACCCTTTCCGACAACAACGCTGTCGTCCTCCATATGAGCGTAGACAGAGTAGAAAGTGAAACCCCCAAAGTCTTCCACAGTATGCTCAATTACCACGTAGTTGCCCAAGCCTGCGTCATCATTTCCAATAGCAACCACTTCACCACCCGCGGCGGCGAAGATGGGAGATCCCTCGCCACCTTCGGATATGTCGAGCCCAGGATGATACCCTTTTCCAGATCTAAAGGTACCGAACTCGTCCGTCAACTCCTCTCGATTTGGATTGAACTTTTCTCCCTGTTCGATGGGCGATTCGAGACTATCAAGGAATTTCTGCTCTGCGGCATCATAGGCGTTTTTGCATTGCCATCCTCTGCACCAACTGCCATCTAGCTGCGTATCCCCTACCTGTGAACGGGGAAGCCAGAAGCTTTTGTCTCCAGTGTTCAAACTCCCGTAAACGGTGTCTGAAGACTTGCTGGTCTCATCCTCAAGCGACGTCGCTGTTTCCATCTCCGACTTGAGCTTGTTACCAGCACCACTACCGCTGTTGTATTTGTGCGCCTTGTGCCACTCGTAGGCCCAGCAGTCATCGTCCCCGGGAGGACAGTGGCCGGAGGGGTCGGTATGGCGGACGGGATTATTATACACGTAGCTATAGCGGTTGAGTGATTGGGGGTTGGAGACGCTGGGCACGATAGTATCGGCGGAGATGAAGCGGCGCAGTTCGGGCAGGTAGTAGCGGGCACCGTAGTACATCAGGCCGCCAGTGCTGCTGTCGAGGCGTTGGCCCGTGTAGCCGAAGTCGGTGAGCGCGCTCTGGTTGCCCTCGCGGATCTCGCCAAAGGGGGCGTAGACGACTTCGCTGTCGTCGACTTTGAGACCGTCCTCATCGCTGAGGACAGAGGTGCTGCCCAGGTGGTCGCCGTGGCGGAAGTACAGCCCGGCGTCGTCACCGCCGATGATGCGGAAGGCGCCGCCCATGGCGTAGTAGACGGTGCGCTGCTTCTTCTACTGCGGGATCGGGAGCATCCTCTTGCCAGTTGGCGAGACTTCAGACGCCGGGCAACGACAGCGGCCCACGGCCCTGACAGATAGCAGGCGTTTTGCCTGACAGCCCGCTCCTACTATACTGAGACCATGAGCGAATCCCAAACCCAAACCGGTCCCCTGACCGGCACCCAGATCGCCCGCGCCGCCCTCGTGGTGATGGCCGCCTTCGTGCTCAGCCGCCTGTTGGGGCTTGGCCGCGAGGTCATCCTGGCCTACGTGTTCGGCGCAACCCCGGAGTACGGGGCCTATCTGGCTGCGTTGCAATTGCCCGACACGTTGTTCTTCGTCGTGGCGGGCGGCGCGCTTGGCTCGGCCTTCATCCCCACCTTCACCGCCGCCCTCGCCACCGGGGACCGTGATGCAGCCTGGCGGCTGGCGAGCGCTGTTATAAACCTCATTCTACTTTTGCTCGTCGCGCTGGCCGTGCTGGCCTGGATCTTTGCCCGTTGGATTGTCGTCAACCTGCTGGTGCCGGGTTTCACCCCCAGCCAGCAGTTGCTAGCCGCCGAGTTGATGCGTATCATGCTGCTCTCGCCCATCATCTTTGGCCTGAGCGGCATCGTGATGGGCATCCTCAACTCGCACCAGCGCTTCCTGGCGGCGGCCCTCGCGCCGAGCATGTACAACCTGGGCATCATCGGCGGGGCGCTGCTGCTCTCCGATTCGATGGGCGTGCGCGGGCTGGCCTGGGGCGTGGTGGCCGGAGCAGCCCTGCACCTGGGCGTGCAGTTGCCCGGCCTGGTCCGGGTGGGCGCGCGTTACTCGCGTGTCCTCGGCTTGCGCGACCCCGGCGTGCGCGAGGTGGCCCGCCTGATGGGACCGCGCGTGCTGGGGCTGGCCGTCGTGCAGCTCAATTTCTGGGTCAACATCTTTCTGGCTTCCAGCATGGCCCCCGGCAGCGTCGCCGCCCTCAAGCGTGGCTTCGCGGTGATGCTGTTGCCGCAGGGCGTCATCGCCCAGTCGGTGGCGACGGCGGTCTTCCCCACGTTCTCGGCCCTGACCGCGCGCGGCGAGACGGTGGGCCTGCGCCGCACGCTCGGCCAGACGTTAGGCGCGGTGCTGTTTCTCGCCTTGCCCGCCACCGTCGGCCTGATCATTCTGCGCGTGCCCATCGTGCGCATCATCTTCGAGCGGGGGCTGTTCACGCCGGAGGACACCGCCGCCACGGCCTGGGCGCTGCTATTTTACGCGCTGGGGCTGGTGGCCCACTCGCTGGTCGAGATCATCACCCGCGCTTTCTACGCGCTGCACGACACCCTGACCCCGGTCTGGGTGGGCGGCGGCGCGATGGCCCTCAACGTGATCTTCAGCCTGATTCTCATCCGCTTCATCGGCAGCCCCGGCTCGCTGACGATGGGCGCGTTTGGCGGGCTGGCGCTGGCGAACACCCTCGCCACTGCGCTGGAAGGCTTCGGCCTGTTGTGGCTGATCCGGGGCAGGCTGCGCGGCCTCGACGAGCGGCGCTTGCTGAGCGGCCTGGCCCGCGCCGGGATGGCCTCGCTGGGCATGGGGCTGGCGCTGGCCGGATTGCTGTTCCTCCTGAATGATGCGTCTGTCTGGTTGGTAGCCGGATTGGGGGTGGCGGTGGGTGGCGTCGTTTTCTGGGGGCTGGCCTGGGTGTTCGGCAGCCAGGAGGCCCGGCTCTTCACCCGCCTGGCGCTGGAGCGCCTGCGAGGTTAGCGCTATCTGGGCGAAGATGACGGAAATCTGTGAAAACGTCCGTCAGGTGGTAAGGGCATTCACTTTCTACATCACCCGCCAGCTTCACTCATAGCGGAGCGCATCAATCGGGTGGAGCTGAGCCGCGCGCCAGGCCGGGTAAATGCCGAAGAAAACACCCACCGAGACCGAGACAAGCGTCGCCATCAGCACCGCGTCGAGGGTCACCACGGTCCTGAAATCCTCCATCTGTGAGGAGACCACCGCTGCGCCAGCCGTCCCCAGGCCAATGCCCACCAGCCCTCCCCCTATGGCCAGCACCAGCGCCTCGACCAGGAACTGCACCAGGATGTCGCGTTTCTTCGCACCGACGGCCTTGCGCAGGCCGATTTCGCGCGTTCGCTCGGTGACGGACACCAGCATGATGTTCATGATGCCGATGCCACCTACCAGCAGCGAGATGCCCGCTATCAGGCCCAGGAAAACGGTGATGGCGCTGGTAATCTGGTTAAAGGCGGACAGGAACTCGTCCTGGGTGACGACCTGGAAGTCCTCTTGATTGCGGAACCGGATGTTGTGTCGCTCGCGCAGGATTTCGGTCACCTGCTGGGCGGCGGCGGCGGTAGCTTCCTGGCTGGACACCATCACCTGAATCATGTCCACCTCTGGCTCGCCGTCGCGGCGGTGCATGTCAAACAGCCGGGACTGGCCGGTGGTCACCGGTATGATCATGTAATCGTCGTAGTCGATCCCGAAGAGTCCGCCCTTATCCTCCAGAATACCCACCACGCGGAACGGCACGTCGTTGATGCGCACGGTTTCATCGATGGGATACACGTCAGGGGGGAAAACGTACTCCGCCACCGCTTGTCCGAGCACGACCACCCGCGCCTCGGATAGCACGTCTTCCTCGTTGATGAAGCGCCCCATGAGGGGGTGCCAGTTCAAAATATCCTCGGCCTCGGGTGTCGTCGCCAGCAAGTAGGAATTCTTGTCTTCCCCGCTGTAGACGATCAGCACCGGGCGCTCGATGCCGGGCGCCACGCCCACCACGTCCGGCGCGGCCAGCAGCGCTTCGGCGTCGGCGTTGCTCAGACCCAGCGCCTCGCGCGAGGTAGGCGTGTAGCCGGGCATATTCTGTGACGAAAACGCGTTCTCGCCCGGTCTGACGGTCATCACGTACAGCAGGTTCGCCCCGAAGCTGCTGAACTGGTCGCTGATGTACTTTTCCAACCCGTGCCCTACGGAGACCAACACGATGACTGAGGTGACACCGATGATAACGCCCAACATCGTCAGGGACGCCCGGAGCTTGTTGACGACGAGGCTGGACAAGGCGATCCGGACGCACTGCCAGATAGTCATCCTGACCTCCCAACCCATCCCTTCGGACGATCACCTATAGTGTAAGGCCGCGGACGGCGCAGGGGTAGTGCTAAACATCACCTCTTATTTGAGGGCTTCCTGTCGGAATATGAGGTTCTGTAGACTTTGGGGTTGGAAGCGCAAAGCCAGGTGGATTTCGCCCGGCCTGCCCTGGCGGTGTCAGTCCGTCGATGGACCCTCGTCGGGCTGCAGTTCGCTGATCTTGAGTTCAGCCTCCTCAAGCAGCGTCCCGCACAGCGCGGCCAATTCCTGCCCGCGCTCGTAGAGGGCCAGCGCCTCCTCCAGCAACAGGCCCCCGGCTTCCAGGCGGCGCACCGTCTCCTCTAACTCCAGAAACGCCGCCTCGAATGACAACTCCTCGTTTTTCTTAGCCATCGGCCTCACTCGTATCCACCGTCGCCGTCAGCCGCCCGCGGTGCAGGTGCACGCCGATCTGCGAGCCGACAGGTGCCCCCCGCGCATCGGTCAGCGCGGTGCCATCCGCGCCGGTCACGACCGCGTAGCCGCGCTCCAGCGTCGCCAGCGGGTTGACCGCCTCCAGCGCCCCGCGCAAACCGTTCAGACGCTCGGCTTGCAGGCGCAGGTGTCCCGCCGTCGCACCGCCCAGCCGCTCCAGCAGCGTGTCCAGGCGTTGCCGGGCGTTCTCCACCGCGTGGCGCGGCGACAGGTGGCGTAGCGCCCACCGTTGGCTTTCCAGCGCCAGGGCCCGCTCGTCCAGTGCTGCCCGCATCCCCACGCCGAGCCGCAACCGCCCCTCGTCCAGCGCCAGCTCCAGGTCCTCGACGGCAGGCGTCGCCAGTTCGGCGGCAGCGGAAGGCGTCGGGGCGCGCACGTCGGCGGCGAAATCGGTCAGCGTGAAGTCGGTTTCGTGGCCCACCCCGGAGATGACCGGCACGCGAGACGCTGCGACCGCCCGCACCACGTGCTCGTCGTTGAAGGCCGCCAGATCCTCCAGCGACCCGCCGCCGCGTACCACCAACACCACGTCGACGTCGTCGCGGGCATCCAGTGTCCGCAGCGCGGCCACAATTTGCGGGGGCGCGGCCTCGCCCTGCACCAGCGTCGGCGCGAGCAGCACCTCGGCCAGCGGGTAGCGCCGCCGCAGCACGTTGCACACGTCCTGAAAAGCCGCCGCGTCCGCCGAAGTTACCACGCCGATGCGCGCCGGAAACTCAGGCGGTTGGCGCTTGCGTTCCGGGTCGAAGAGGCCCTCGCTTTCCAGTTGCGCCTTAAGCTGCTCAAACTGGCGGTGTAAATCCCCCAGGCCCGCCCTGGCGAGCGTGCTGCAATAAAGCTGGTACTGCCCGCCCGCCTCGTAAACGCCGATGCGGCCAATTGCCAAAACGCGGTCGCCCTGCTGGGGCAGTTCGGCTTGCAATCGGACATCCGAGCGCCACATCACGCCGGGCAGCACCGCCTCTTCATCCTTGAGCGTGAAGTAGGCATGGCCGGAAGCGGCCACCGTGAAGCGCGAAACCTCCCCCTCGACGGCGACTTCTTGCATCCGCTCGTCCAGGGCAAAGAGACGCGCCACGTAGCGCGTCAGCGACCCGACAGTCCAGATGGCAGGCTCAATTTGCATGGTAGAGGGAGCTTAACCTGCGGGCTGAGACCCGTCAAGAGCGGGTGTTTTTTTCGCTTTTTGTGGCAGGGGGCGTTAGGATTGTGGCGATGCTGAGGGGGAATTTGGCCTCGAAATTGATAGCACCGCATCTGCCAAGGCAGTGCGAGACCTGGGAGTAGAGTGGAATATGAAAACCCGATTTCTTGTCTTAAGCCTGTCGTTCGCCGTGCTTGCCGTAATCGCAAGCGCCTGCGGGGGAGGGGCTGACGAGCCAACCGACGAAGCCGCGCTCGACCCTGAGCTGGAGCCTGGCGGCGACGCGCTTGGCGCGTCTGGAGAGGGTGCCGCCCTCGACGACCCCTATCCCGGCTGGCTCACGTATGACAACCCTGCCTACGGCTTCTCCTTCCGCTACCCGTCCACCTGGACGGCGGTAGACGAACCGAACGCCGTGAAGCTCAGCCAGGGCACGGTGCAGCTTATTATCGGGTACCGGAGTGCCGCGGAGAGCGTTCAGATAAGCGGCACCGGGACCGGCGCGGGCGACTTCCAGGATGGCGGTCAGGTGACCTTCCTCAGCCAGGCGTTTCCCACCACCTTGCTGGTGAGCGACGGCAGGGTGACGGGCGTCTACTACAGCGATCCCAACTCCGAAATTTCGGCGGGCGATCTGGCCTTCTCGCTGGCCCTCATCGACTTTGGCACCGATCCGGCGGTCCAAAACATCCCCGCGCCCCTGCAAGCCGAAGCCGCGCAGGTGCTGGAGTCGTTTAGCGTGACAAGCGGCGCGACAGCCGCCCCGGCTCAGCCCGCCGCGCCGGAGGCAGCCGAAGCGCCACCCGCCCAGCCGACACCCGCTCCGGCAGAGGCCGCCGAGCCTGCCGACGCGCCAGCGCAGCCCGTCCAGGCGTTGCCCCAGGGCGAATGCACTAACAACTCCGAGTTCGTGCAGGACGTGACCGTCCCCGATGGCACCACCTTCGCGCCCGGCGCCAGCTTCACCAAGACCTGGCGGGTCATTAACAACGGCACCTGCCAGTGGACCACCGGCTACATGGTCGTCACCCTCAGCACCGATACCTGGTCCGCCCCGACCACCACCGGCATCAGCCGGTCAGTCGGCCCCGGCGAAACGCTCGACGTCACGTTGAACATGGTCGCCCCCAGCGAAACCGGCAAGCGCACGTCGTTCTGGCGGCTGGCCAACACCGATGGCGTCCCCTTCGGCACCAATCTTTACGTGGAAATTCTCGTGTCGGAGTCCGGCTCCACCACAGACACCGAGACGGATGATGAAACGGATGGCGAGACGGACGGTGAAAACGGGGATGACACCCCGACGGACGGCACTTGCACCGACGAGGCCGAGTTCTTAGAGGACGTGACCGTACCCGACGGCACCGTCTTCACGCCCGGCGAGACCTTCACCAAGACCTGGCGGGTGCAGAATTCTGGCTCTTGCACCTGGACCTCGGAGTACCAACTGGCGTTCTCCGAAGGCGACGCCATGTCGGTCTCTTCGCCCCTTCCGCTGACCACCACCGACATCGCCCCTGGCGAGACGCTGGACATCTCGTTGGAGATGACCGCGCCCGGCACTCCGGGCGACTACAGCAGCCTGTGGCGGCTGGTCAGCCCGGATGGCACCTTCTTCAAGACGCGGGTCTTCACGGAAATTGAGGTCCAATAAAATAACCGAGCAGTTCGCCCCGCCGCTGGCAATATGGCGGCGGGGCTTTTCTGTTTGTGAACCGTGCCCTTTTGACGCTGGCCCGGACTGGGCATACAATTCTTCGTATGTGATAGCGCGGGAGAGTTGCCTGTGACGGCTCTCCCCGACAAATCCGGCGGCACACTGCGGAGGTCTTTATGGACCGGGTCACTCTTGTAGGGCTGGCCTTACTCGCCGTCTCGTTGGCTTGCGGGCCGTTGGGCGGGACCAGCGAAGAGGCGGTGCAAACGGCCATCGCTCAGACCGAGGAGGCGGACACGGAGCGGCAGGCAATCGTGGACACGGCTGTCGCCCAGACGATTGCCGCCGCTGACAGCAGCCCCAAGCCGACGCTTCCCCCAACCGAAACCCTCGCTCCGGACACCATCGTTAACCCCACGGTGACGGCCACCGCCGCTGCCGAGGAGACGGCGGAGGGCGCAACCCTGATCGTGCTCTACAACGACTCCGTTTCCGACGTATGCCACGTCTACGTCTCACCAGCTGCGGGCCAGGGCCAGCCTGTCGACCTGATGGTCCCCGGCGACATGCTTCCATCCGGTTATGCGCTCACCTTCTTTGACGTTCCGGCAGGTGAATCCGACCTGAGAGTCGAAAACTGTGCCGGAGGCGTCGTAGACGAGGCATTCGGCGTCAACCTCCGTGGCAAAGTCCCCTGGGCCGTCCCCGGCCCCGTCGGCGAAAGTGGCATCGAGGTCGAGGGCGGCGTCACGCTGAGGCTGGTCAACGACACCGCGCAGGAGGTCTGTCAGGTATGGGTGGGACCTCCTGCCTCGGAGTGGATCGCCGACGTTTTGGACAAGGAGACGATCCCGGCCGGAGGGCATCTCGACGTGTCGTTCCCATCAGGGACGTGGGCGCTCATGGCCCAGGATTGCAGTGGCATGCAGTTAGACTACGAGGCCGCCTACGATGTCACCGCCGACACCGAATGGCATATTGGCCCCTGACGTGGGCGCTCAAGCGAGAAGGAGGCTGGTCAGAATGCGACGTGTCCTTGTCTGTGGAGCCGTCTTGCTGCTTGCCACCCTGGCTTGCGGGCCACTGGGCGGCGGGGCCGGCGAAGAGGCGGTGCAAACGGCCATTTCGCAAACCGAGGTGGCGGCCACCGATATTCAAGCCGAAGTTGACGCGGCTGTCGCCGAAACGGCTGCGGCAGAACCCAATACGCCGCCACCCGCAGAGACCCCGGTGCCGTCCGAAACCCCAGCCCCACCGGCAGACGCCTCAGACCTGTCACCCGTGCCAGACCCCGCCGCTGATTCGCCCGTCTACGTCCGCAGTCACCTTGAGGTCGGCGATGACGAGCGGCGCTACGTCATTGGCGAGGTCGCCAACGATGGGACGGCGGACGTGCAGTTCGTCAAGATCACCGCCGACTTCTACGATGCGGCTGGAAACCCCGCCGGGAGCGGCTTCACCTATGCCAAACTGAACGTGCTCCCTGCTGGCGGTACGCTGTCGCCATTCAGTCTGGCGACACACGTGCTGGACGACGTGAATCCCGACTGGGCCAGCTACGAACTCACGGTGGAATCGCGGGAGGTCACCGGCGAGTGTTCCATGTGCTACGCGGAGTTCGAGGTGTTGGAAGACGCGCTCTCGAACGTCGGGGGCCGCGTGAAAGTGGAAGGCGTGGTCTCGAACGTCGGCCCGTCCGACGCCCAGCGTGTCCAGATCACCGCTACCTACTACGACGAGGCCGACAACATGGTCGGCATGGGATTCACTTTTGCCGACGAGGACGTGATCCCGGCTGGAGGCACGTCGCCCTTCAGCATCATCCTCTACACCGGCCTGCCATCGGCCATTGACCACTACACATTATACGTGGAGGGTACAGAGCTTTAGCCGTGCGCTCGTCGGCGAATTCACCTCAATAGGACATCCCGCCCCCTTTTCTATTAGCCCTCCCTTGCCTACAATGAGAGTGGCCAAAGGTGTAGGGGGGTTTCCACATGAGAATCTTCAGGCGTTCACAACGCAGACCAGATGGCGCGCCCGCCTGGCTGGCGGGCATCGAGTCGCTCCGCCCGGGCAGGCCGGAAGATAGCGCCCGGCGGGTGATGCGGGCCACCTACTCGTTGAGTGGGTTGGTGGAGCGCGGCCACCTGTCCCTTTCCACGCTCGCCGATTTCCGGCAGGCCACCGCGCTGGCCGATCTCTCCTGGCGGGTCATGTGGGCCTCGGACGAGGTCGCAAGCCGCCCCGGCGAGGAGCAACTGGCCGAGCGGGCGGCCAACGCGCGGGGCGTGGTCGTCTTTATTCACGGCTGGGACGGCAGCGGCGAAATCTGGGAGGACCTGCCGGGCATGGTTCTGGCCGAAAATCCAGACCTCATCGCCCTGGTGCCGGACGTGAATGGCTTTGGCGGCACGCCCTTCGCCGAAGAGACACCCGAATACGAGCAGTGCAGCCCTCCGGCGGCCATGCAGGCCCTGGAACGCTGGATCAACCTGCTAGACCTGCGCGGTCCCTCCGGCACCTCCGGTCCTCGCCCGTTCACCTTCGTCGGCCACTCGATGGGGGGCGCGGCCTTGTTCTTCCTGGAGGATGATAATTGGGGGCCGCAAGAGGTGGGCCGGGTGGCGGCGGCACCCGCTCTGCTGCTGAAGGACAGTCTCCGCCAGAGTTTCTATAAAGCTCTGGGGGTGGGCATCATGCTCAGCGCTTTTTCGGACCTGCTAGACTGGATCCAGGAAAGCTTCTTCGCCCCGCGCATCATCGAGGCGTTCGCCGGGTGGGCCAGCGATTTTGTTAAAGCGGAACACCAGCGCATCTACGAACTCACCCCCGAAGCCGTCATTGCCCGCACCTTCGCCGCGATGGGCAGGCTCGAGGCCACTTTCGACAAAGATCGCTGGCGTCACTTCCGCGTCTTTCTCGCCCACCGCGACCGGCTGGTCGGGCTGGTGGAAACCCTCGAATTGCTGGAAGAACTCAATTTCGAGCCGCACCAGTTACGGGTCTGCCTGGGCGACCACTACTTCTTCTCGGTGGGAGAGGTCCAACCGCGCCTGCACGCCCTCAACCGCGAGATGCTCAAAAACGAAATCCTGGCCCTGCACGCGCACCTCCTCGCACAGCAAAGCCCGCCTGCGTAGGCACGCGACGAGTATTTCGGTTGAGTTGACGAAAAGTGGTAGATTACCCGCCCAGCAAATGCGCCCCCAGCGCCGCGTAGACGTGCGCCGCGTTCGCCACGTCGTCCAGGCGAACCTGGTCCTCGACGGAATGTGCGTGGTCGGGGTTGCCCGGCCCGAAGCCAACCGTGGGGATACCCGCCTCGCCCATCGTGTAGACCCCATCGGTAGAAAAATGCCAGTGCGTCAACCTCGCCTCGTAACCCAACGCCCGGCGCACCACCTCGCTCAACGAAGCGACCAGCGGGTGCTCCGCCTCTAACCCCCAGGCATTGAAAGCCTCGCGCCCACTGCAAACCTTCCCGGTGTACGATCTGGCGTGATACTCGGTCACTTCGACCTCGGCCTGTACCCTCTCGGTGGCAATGATCCGTTCGATCTCGGCCAGCGCCATCGTTGCCGTCTCGCCCAACGTCAGGCGGCGGTCCGCGTAAAACGTACATTCGTCCGGGATCGCGCTCAGGCTGGCTTCCTGGCTCTCGATGTGGGTGACGGCCACGCTGCCCGGCCCCAGGAACGGGTCGTCGTGCATCTCCGCCGTCAGCATGTCGATGCCGAAGATCAGCCGCGCCGCGCCCACGATAGCGTTCTGGCCCAGGTCGGGTCGGGCGGCGTGGCAGGCTCTGCCGTGAGTCGTCACCCGCAGCCGCACCCGCCCGCGCTGCCCCCTGCTGATCTGCATGTCCGTCGGGTCGCCCAAGACCACCCAATCTGGCTGGAAGCCGCCCTCCTCTACCACGGCGCGAATGCCGAGGCCCTCGCACGTCTCCTGCTGGACCACAAAAGCCAACACGAGTTGTCCTTGCAGGGCGTCCAGTTGTGCCAGACGCCCGGCGGCGTAAGTCATTGCCGCCAGCGATCCCTTGGCGTCGCACGCCCCCAGGCCGTATAACACCTCGCCATCCACCCTGGCCGCAAACGGGTCCTCCGCCCACCCGGCGTTCGTAGCCCCCACCGTGTCCAGGTGCGCGTTGTAAACCAGCGTCGGGCCGCCGGGCGAACCCAGCCGGGCGATCACGTTGCCCATGCTGTCGCGTCCCACGTCCTCCACGCCAACGGCAGCCAGTTCCGCCTCGACCAGATTGGCCACAGCGCCTTCTTTCGTCGAGACGCTGGGCGTCCGCACCAGGCGGCGCAGGTATTCGGTCATCGCGCTGCGCTCTTCGCGTGGCAGGGCCAGATCGGCGGTCAGCGCTGAGGGGGCTTTACCCATGCTCATAGTTAATAAGCTCCATTCCCAAACAGAACGTGGGGCACCGTTTGGGCCAGAATGCGCAGGTCCAGCAGGAGAGACCAGTTCTCGATGTAATAGATGTCCAGCAGACACATCTCGTCGAAGGGCACGTCGCTGCGCCCCTTAACCTGCCACATACCCGTCATGCCCGGATAGACGTCCAGGCGGCGTCGGTGCCAGGGTTGGTATTGGACCACCTCTTCGGGAGTACCGGGGCGCGGGCCGACCAGGCTCATCTCGCCGCGCAGCACGTTGAACAGTTGCGGCAGCTCGTCCAGGCTGGTACGGCGAATCCAGCGTCCCACCCGCGTCAGGCGTGGATCATCCCGTATTTTGAACAGCGGGCCGTCCGCCTCGTTCAAGGCAGCCAGCTCGGCCTGGTGCGCCTCGGCATCCTCCACCATCGAGCGGAACTTGAGAATGTCGAACTCGCGGCCATCGCGGCCCACACGTCGCTGCCGGTAGATGATGGGGCCGCGCGAGTCGATCTTGATGGCGACGGCAATGGCGCAGAGAAGGACGCTGCTGCCGACGAGAATGAGTGGCGTCAGGATCAGGTCCAGGAGGCGCTTGGTCACCAGCGTGCCCCGGCGCAGCGAGGGTTCCCGCAGGCGCAGCACCGGAATGCCGCCCAGGCTATCCATGTCCACCCGGCTCAAGCTCAGTTGAAACATGTCCGGCACGATGCGCACCGTGACGTTTGCCCGCTCGCACTGCTTGACCACGCGGGCCATTCTGTTGTGTTCCGACCAGGGCAGGGTGACGATCACCTCGTCGATGGACAGGCTGCTCAACAGTTCCGGCAGCTTATTCAGGCCACCCAGCGCCTTGAACCGCCCGATGTCAATGTTGGCCCGCTCTGGGTTATCGTCCACGAAACCGGTGGCCACGTAACCCAACCCCGGGTTCCCGACGATGGTGCTTAACACCGCCCGGCCGATCTCGCCCGCCCCGACGATCAGCGCTCGCGAGACACCCACGCCGCGCCGCCGCAACTGCGTGCGGGCCACCAGCCGTATCAGGCGCGCGCTGCCCAGGAACAGCACGATCAGCGCGGCGGCCTCGATGAACATCAGGCGCGAGTACACCAGCGTGCTGACCAGATACGTTGCCAGAAACGTCACGGAAATCAGCAAGACGATACTCGTCATCGTCCCATTGACGACGATGCCCATTTCGTCCAGCCAGCGCCGCCCGCGCCTCTGGCGGTACAGTCCTCCCATCGCGTACGTCGCCAGCGCCACCACGGTCAGCAGCGCCGCCAGCGGCACGTGGCGCCTGAAGGGCGAAAAAAACTGCGGCTCGACGGGCAGGAAAAGCTGAGCCTGGTAGCGCATCCAATAGGCCAGCGCAAAAGCCAGGTTGACAAGCAGCGCGTCAAGCGCGACGGTCAGGGCAATGCCCAATCGCCGGTTTGAGGACAGCATGACCTTACTCGGTGTCAAGGGCGCGGTGGTAACTGGCTACCGTCTGGAGGGCGGTTTGCTGCCAGGAAAAATCGGCAGCGCGCTTTCTGCCTCGTGCGGAAAGATCGCGCCGGTGCTCGTCGTCGTTCAACAAGGTATCCAAAGCGTCGCTCCACGCCTCGGTGTCGGTGGGTGGGAGCAGTATCCCTGCGCCTTCCCTCCCGACGACCTCCGGCAGCGAGGTCGTGTCGGCGGCGATGACGGGTGTGCCGCAGGCCATCGCCTCCAGCAGGGGCAGCCCAAAGCCTTCGTACAGAGACGGATAGGCGAACACAGTGGCTGCATTGTACCACAGGGGTAGCATCTCGTCCGCAACGTAGCCGGGCATCGTCACGCGCGGGCGGAGGTTTAGTTCCTCGATGGTGGCCTCGATAGCGTGGTATAACCACCCGCGCCCGCCCACCAGCACCAAAGGCACGTCTTTTTGTGGCAGCGCGGCGAAAGCGCGCAGCAGCGTTTCCAGGTTTTTGCGCGGTTCCAGCGTGCCCAGGTACAGGATAAACCGCTCCGGCAGCCCGTTCCGGCGTCGGAAAGCCTCCACCTGCTCTGTGGGCAAGGGCCGGAAGAGGTGGCTCGCACCGGGCACGGCTACGTCGATGCGCGTGGCAGGCACGCCCAGCAGCGTCTCGACCTCCGCGCGGGTGCTCTCCGAAATCACGATGACGCGGCGAGCGCGGCGAGCGGTCAGCCGGGTGATCGCCGACAGGTACAGGCGGTTGGTAGATTTGAAACGGGCCGGGTAGCGGAGGAAGCTCAAGTCGTAGATCGTGACCACGGCGGGACGAAGATCCCCCAGGGGCAGGGCGAAGGCCATGCCGTGATGCAAGTCCACGCCCGCCCGTGCCAGGGCAACAGGCAGCGCCAACTGCTCCCACAGAATACGCAGCGGTGGCTGGTCTGTCGGTAGTGTCGAGCGGCTGATGCGCATGCGCTCGTGCGGCGTAGGCCGGCCCGCGCCCACGAAAACCGTGTAGTGCAGGGCAGGGTCGGCAGCAGGCAGGTGGGCGAGCGTATTCTGAATGTAGCCGTGGATGCCCGCCGAGCGGTACGATGCCTGCCCGGAGAGAAGATGCGCGTTTACACCGATATGGGCCATAGCGGCGATTATACACCGCTAGCGCTCCCGCACTACTGGCGCAAAGACACCCGCTTGCGGCGTGTAAGCTAGTTTACTATACTGCTCGCGGGCATTGGAGTGTGATAATTCACCGCTGGTTCATCGATTCCAAGGGGGCTTGGACAATGGCATGTTGGGTAAAGCGTAATAAGGGAAACTGGCCTGTTCTGGTGCTTCTCATCCTTGGGCTGGCTGCATTTGCGTGTGGGCCGCTGGCGGCGACGAGCGGGGGGCGGCCAACGGCGGCCATCCTCAGCCCGGCGGCGAACAGCAGCGTGCCGGTCAACGAGCCGGTCAGGGTGCAGGTGCAGGGCAGCGACGCGGACGGAGGGGGCGTGGTGCGCCTGGATTTGCTGGTCGACGGGGTGACCGTCGACACGTTCGAATCCGGGGGGCCGCAGGACACGGTGACCGCCGAACTGACCTTCACGCCGACGGTGGAAGGGGCGACCTCGGTGGCGGTGGTGGCCTACCGCGAGGACGGGACGGCCAGCGACCAGACGACCATCGCGCTGTCGGTGGTGGGGTTGTCGCCGGAAGCGCCGACGGAGGATGAAGGCGAGGAGGGCGAAGAGGAAGAACCGCCGTCTGGCGAAGAGCCAGCGCCGCCGCCGGAAACGACGGAGGTGCGGGCGGAGGCGGAGGCGAAGCTGGACGTGCCCATTCGGGAGCAGTGCGGGCCGGGCTGCCCGCAGATCGGGGTGTGGAAGAAGGGCGATACGGGCTACTTCTACATCCGCACGACCAGCCCGACGGAATGGTGGTACTGGACCGACTACCTGGGCGAGGACCAGCTAGGCTGCGTCTACCAGGGGCAGGAGGCGCGCAACTTCACGCTGCTGGAGGACGACAGCGTGCTGCCGCGCGAGCCAGAGCAGGGCTGCCTGTACTGCGGCGACGGGATATGCACCGATGCGCTGGGCGAGGCGTGCAACACCTGCGAGGAAGACTGCGGCCCCTGCTGCGGCAACGGGGTGTGCGAGCCGGAGTATGGCGAGGCTTGCGACATATGCGTGCCGGACTGTGGGGAGTGCCCGTACTGCGGCGACGGCGAGGTCAACCAGGACTCAGAGGAGTGCGACGGCGGCGGCTGCGGCAGGGGCTACTCCTGCAACGACGACTGCCAGTGCGAGGAAGATGAACCTTACTGCGGCGATGGCATCATCAACCAGCCCTCTGAGATGTGCGACGGTGGTGATGGCTGCTGGACTGGGGCGACGTGCAGCCCTGACTGCTCGCAGTGTCTGACAGAAGAGCCATAGTCTCCACGTAGAGATAGCGTGGCGTCAGGTAAGGATGAGTGTGCAAGGTTGAAGGCGTGGGTCTGAGTTATCGACTTGAGAGGTGACATCATGACGGGGCGTAAGCGATTGAATCCATCCCTGGTTGTGCTGCTCGTGGCTTTGGGCCTGGCGGCGTTCGCCTGTGGGCCGCTGGCGGCGACGAGTGGGCGGCCAACAGCGGCCATCCTCAGCCCGGCGGCAAACAGCAGCGTGCCGGTCAACGAGCCGGTCAGCGTGCAGGTGCAGGGCAGCGACCCGGACGGAGGGGGCGTGGTGCGCCTGGATTTGCTGGTCGACGGGGTGACCGTCGACACGTTCGAATCCGGGGGGCCGCAGGACACGGTGACCGCCGAACTGACCTTCACGCCGACGGTGGAGGGGGCGACCTCGGTGGCGGTGGTGGCCTACCGCGAGGACGGGACGGCCAGCGACCAGACGACCATCGCGCTGTCGGTGGTGGGGTTGTCGCCGGAAGCGCCGACCGGGGATGAGGGCGAGGAGGACGAAGAGGAAGAACCGTCGTCTGGCGAAGAGCCAGCGCCCCCACCAGAAGTGACCGAAGTGCGGGTGGAGGCCGAGGCCAAAATGGACATACCCATCCGGGAGCAGTGCGGCCCTGGGTGCCCGCAGATCGGCGTGTGGAAGGAAGGCGATACAGGTTTCTTCTACATCCGCACCACCAGCCCGACGGAATGGTGGTACTGGACGGACTACCTGGGCGAGAACCAGTTGGGTTGCGTGTACCAGGGCCAGGAAGCGCGCAACTTCACGCTGCTGGAGGACGATAGCATTCTGCCGCGCGAGCCGGAGCAGGGTTGCCTGTACTGCGGCGATGGGATATGCACCGATGCGCTAGGCGAGACGTGCGACACCTGTGAGGAAGACTGCGGCCCGTGCTGCGGCAATGGGGTGTGTGAGCCGGAATATGGCGAGGAATGCGACGTCTGCGTGCCGGACTGCGGGGAGTGCCCGTACTGCGGCGATGGCGAGGTCAACCAGGACTCCGAGGAGTGCGACGGCGGCGGTTGCGGCGCAGACGCCTTCTGCAACGATAACTGCCAGTGCGAGGAAGAGCCGGAGCCGGAGTGTGGCAACGGGAAGTTAGAAGACGGTGAGGGCTGCGAGAGCAATAGTCACTGTGAAGACTTTGAGGTCTGCATTATCCCCGGCTGCTACTGCGTGCCTACTGTCGAGTAACGAGCAACGCAACGAAAAAATGACGGGCGTCCACCGGACGCCCGTTTTGTTTTCCTAGGCAAACCGCTCCCAATCCATGCCCCGAATTGTCATACCCCACGCGTTTGGCCCGTCACCACGAAGGCGTGTCGTTATCAGGAAGCTCGATATGGAAGCTGTAGCCGTGCCGCCGAAAACCCAGCGACTCGTAGAAGCGGTGGGCGGCTTCCCGCTTGCGGTTGGCCGATAGGGCCAGCTTGTAGCAGCCCCGTTCGCGGCAGCGCGCCATCGCGAAGTGCATCATCTGCTTGCCGATGCCCTGGCCCTGCAAATCCGGCGCGACGGCCACGTCCTCCACCACGCCCGACGGCGCGCCCAAGTGGGCCAGATTGTCCATGATGAGCAGCGCGAACGTGCCGACGACCCGGCCCTCCAGCGTGGCGACGTACAGCGTGTAATCGGGATAGCTGTCGAAGCGGGCGAAGACACGTCGCGCCTCGTCGAGCGGCAGGGAGTCTTCGTCACCGGTGGCGAGTTGGGCATAGAGGGCGAGGACGGCGGGCAGGTCGTCCTCAGTCGCCGGGCGGATGTCGATGGCAGCCAAGTCGATCAACCTCCTCCTCAGCACGTCAGGTGCAGCGCTGCCACCGTTACAGACTGCTCGCGCAGGCGGTTGTAGCTCTGGCAGGCGTCGTCAGAAGGCTGGACGATCACCTCTATCCCCATCGCCTCAAGCTCGCGGCGCGTCTCCTCCGGCACCACCATCCGGCCATGCGCCCCCTGCCCGACGACCAGCACCGCAGGTGGCTCGCCCAGCACGTCCTCCAGGTCGGCCATGACCAGGTTGTGCCCCTCCTCGCGCCACCAATTCGTCTGCACCCGGTCCGGGGTGATGATCACGTCGCGCGTGTAGCGCTGCCCGTCGATCACAATTTCCCCGAACTGGTAGCTCTCAATTCTAGGGGGCGTCATCGTCGCAAACTCTCCCCTCTGACGTGACAAGGCGGCCCTTATCCAAGAGCCGCCCCTCATAGTCTGTCCTTTCAAAACAGGCTTGTTGGCATACCGCAGTCCATACCCGGCTATCCGCCCTTAGCGTGCCTCTTTAGCTGACTGCTGATGGCTCGCCGAAGGCGGCTGCATGCTGACTACAAGTGAATCATGTGCCCTTCCGCCCCGTGCGCCAGTTCCATCAGCGTCTCGCTCAGCGTCGGGTGCGCGTGCACGTTGCGCGCGATCTCGTGCGGCGTCATCTCCCACAGCCGCGCCAGCGTCAGCTCTGGCAGCAGTTCGGTCACTTCAGGGCCGATCATGTGCGCGCCCAGAATCTCGCCGTATTTCGCGTCCGAGATCAGCTTGGCAAACCCGCTGTAATCCCCCAGCCCCAGCGCCTTGCCGTTAGCCTGGAACGGGAACTTCGCCACGTTGACTTCGTAGCCGCGCTCCCTGGCCTGCGCCTCCGTGTAGCCAAAGCTGGCGACCTGCGGCTGGCAGTACGTCGCGCGCGGCATCATGTCGTAATCCAGTTCGACGGTTTCCACGCCTGCGATCGTCTCCGCGCAGACGATACCCTGCGCGCTGCCCACGTGAGCCAGCATCAGCTTGCCGGTCAGGTCGCCGATGGCGTACACCCCCTCGACGCTCGTCCGCATCCCCGCGTCGATCACCGGGAAGCCGCGCTCGTCCATCTGGATGCCGGTGTTCTCCAGGCCGAAGCCCTCCGTATTAGGCCGGAAACCAATCGCCACCAGCACCTGCTCCGCGTCGAGCGTCTGCTCGCCGTCCTGGGTCGAAACCTTGACCTTGGCCTTGGTCTTGAGCGTCTCGATGCCCTCCACGCGCGCCCCGGTCAGCACGTTGATGCCCAGCTTCTTATAGCTCTTGGCGAGTTCCTTGCTGACCTCCTCGTCTTCGAGCGGCACGATATCCGGCAGCATCTCGACGATCGTCACCTCGCAGCCGTAGCTGTTCCACACGTAGGCGAACTCCACGCCAATCGCCCCGCCGCCCACGATGACCGCCTGCTTGGGCACCCGCTCCTGCATGATCGCTTCCAGGTAGGTGATGACCCGCTCGCCGTCCGCCTCCACGCCGGGGATCATCGACGGACTGGCCCCCGTTGCCACGACCAGATTCGAGCCGGTCAGCGTCTCGCTGCCGCCCTCGTTGAGCGCCACCTCGACGGTGGATTTGTCCTTGATGGTGGCCGTGCCTTCGTAGGTGTCGATCTTGTTCTTCTTCATCAGAAAGCCGACACCCTTGGTCAGCCTGTCGCTGACCTGTCGGCTGCGCTTGAAGGCCACCCCGTAATCCAGCTTCAAATTGTCGAAGCTGAAGCCGAAATCCTTGCCCCGCTCGTTGAGAATGTGCGCGATTTCGGCGTTACGCAGCAGCGCCTTAGAGGGGACACAGCCCACGTTCAGGCACACCCCGCCCCACCACTCCCGCTCGACGACGGCAGTCTTCAGGCCGAGTTGGGCGCAGCGAATGGCGCACACGTACCCGCCGGGGCCTGCGCCGATGATGACCACGTCATAGTTTTGAGCCATGTCTACTCCTGTGTTTTGAGAATTTCGGCGACCCGCTCAAGCTTGGCCTGCGCTTCCTGAGCCACTTCGGACAGCGCCGGGTCGTATGGCCCCTTCCCGGCGACGCCCAGCATGACCAGCGGGTCGATGATATTGACCACCGAGCCGTCGCCCTCTTCGTAGACGATCACGTTGCAGGGCAGCATCAAGCCCACGTCGAGGTCCGCCAACAGCGCGCGGTGAGCCAGGGGAGGATTGCACGTCCCCAGGATGACGTAGCGGCGGAAGTCGGCGTCCAACTTTTCCTTCAACGTTTTCTTCACGTCGATTTCCGTCAGCACGCCGAACCCCTCTGTTTTGAGAGCAGCCGTGGTTTTCTCGATCGCCTGCTCGTAAGGTATATCCAGTTGGACCTGGAATCCGAGGTAGCTTGTCTCTGACATGTTTTTCCCCCAACCGTTGGGTCGCAGATTCGCAGTTAAGTGAGAGCGCGATACACTTGGGGACTATATCGCACTTTCGGCTGAGGGTGCAACGAATAAGGGACAAACATGACCGATTTTCAAGTGGACCTGACCGGCAAGGTCGCCCTGGTCACCGGCGCGGGGCGCGGCATCGGCGCGGCCATCGCGCGCGGCGTGGCCGGGGCAGGGGCGGCGGTCTGCGTCAACGACATCAACCCCGACACCGCCCAGCGCACTGCCGACCAGATCGCCAGCAGGGGCGGCGACGCCATGCCCTGGGTGGCCGACGTTTCCAACAAATTCCAGGTTGGCAGCATGGTCGAGGGCCTGCGGGACCGCTGGGACCATTTCGACATCCTGGTCAACAACGCGGGCGTCGAGCCGAAATCCCCCATCGTCCAGCTCGACGAGTGGGACTGGCGCAAGGTGCTGGACGTTAACCTGACCGGAGCCTTCTTTTGCAGCCAGATGGCCGGGCGCGTGATGATGGAGGAGGGCGGCGGCGTGATCGTCAACATCGCCTCGATTGCCGGGCACAACATCCCGCTCAGGGACCGGGCGGCCTACGTCGCCAGCAAAGCGGGCCTGATCGGCTTCACCAAAGAGTGCGCCCGCGAGTATGCCGCTTATGGCGTGCGCGTCAATGCCGTCTGTCCGGGCGTGATCGAAACCGACATGAACGCCGAGTTGCGCCGGGACAAAAAGATGATGGAAAAATGGCTGGCCGACATCCCCCAGGGGCGGCTGGGCCAGCCGGAGGACGTGGTTGGGCTGGTGCTGTTCCTCTGCTCAGACGCGGCGGCCTACGTCACCGGCCAGGCCATCAACGTGGACGGCGGCAAGGTCATGCTCTGATGAGAGCCTGCACGCAAAATACCGGACCAGGGCCTTCAATTCCCTTCCGGCCTCGTTGCGCTCGGCTACCCTCCCCCTTTAAGGGGGAGGGCCCGCGAAGCGGGGGTGGGGGTGGGCCTTGGCGAAGGAACTGCACCGGACAAGCACAAGAAAACTCGACTCCCCCCAGACATTACAGTCCGGCGCTGGCGGGGGTGGACCTTCTGCAATTCCTGGAGGCTGTGTAACCCGCATGCCCGCATACAAAACCGTGTTCGTCACCGACCGGGGCCAGCGTCACCAGCAGCGCGCGCTCGACGCCGCCCCCGAACTCTTAGACGTCACCATGCTGCGCAACCCGGACCGCCAGACGTTGCAGGCGGCCCTGGCCGACGCCACCTATCTCATCTCCGAGCGTGGTGGTGAGATCGACGCTGCTCTCATCGAGGCCGCGCCGGACCTGCGCCTGATTCTGCGCCTCGGCTCCCTCACCTACGACGTCGACGCGAACGCAGCCAGGCGCGCCGGGGTCAAGGTCTGCTACTGGCCGCTGGCCGGCGCCGTCCTGGTCGCCGAGCACGTCGTCATGCAAATGCTGGCCGTCGCCAAGCGCCTGCGCGAAACCGAAGCCGTGGCCCTGAACGCCGGGCCGCACTGGGGCTACCCCCAGCGCACCGACGAGGACGTGTTCGCGTTCAACTGGGCCGAGTTGGAGTCCATCGAGGGGCTGTCGGGCAAGACGGTGGGCATCGCCGGTTTTGGTGAGATCGGCGTGGAACTGGCCCGGCGGCTGCGCGGCTGGGAATGCCGCCTGCTCTACAACAAGCGGCGGCGGCTGCCGGACGTGGCAGAGGCCGACCTGGGCCTGACCTACGCTGACGTCGAAACGCTGTTCGCCGAGAGCGACGTCGTCGCCAACCTGCTGCCCTACGCCGGGGCGCTGGACGGGCGGATTGGCCGCGACCTGATCGGGCGCATGAAGCCCGGCGCGTTCCTCGTCAGCAGCGGCAGCGGCGGCGTGATCGACGAGGCGGCGCTGGCGGCGGCCATCGTGGAGGGGCGGCTGGCGGGCGCGGCCCTCGACACCTTCGAGTGGGAGCCGTTGCCCCCCGACAATCCCCTGCTGGCCCTGGCCCAGGAGGGGCACAACATTCTGCTCACGCCCCACGTCGCCGGGGGTGGTAGCGAGGCGGCAGCCCGGCAGGTCGCCGCCTGCTACACCAACGTCCTCGACGACATCGAGGGGCGGCCCCTGCGCTACCAATTGGAATAGAGCGACCTGCGCCATCTTTGCTCATGCCCAAAACTGGACTACACTGACGGCCAAAGTCCGGGAGCAAAACACCCAACCGAGGTGACACGTGATACAAAGAACAGCCCCCAGGTCCGACGGCCCGGCTCCTGGGCTGTCTCAGGTTTTCAAAACGAAGGGGTCCCTGCGGCCCGACCGCATCGCCACCGGGTTGCTGGTAGCCACCGCCCTGCGCCTGACCGATATGTCTCGCCCGCCGGAAGAGCGCGTGTTTGAAGACCCCTTTGGCCGGAAGTTCCTGCCGCCGCTGTTCCGGGTGTTCTTGCTGCCGGGAGTGCGCCACTTGCTGCTGGCGGTGACGGAGCGGCGCATGCCAGGGGCGGTGGGTATGCTGCTGTGCCGGTCGCGCTACATCGACGACGCGCTGCGCGACGCGCTCGGCGAGGGCTGCCAGCAGGTCGTCAACCTGGGCGCGGGGTTCGACACCCGCGCTTACCGCATCCCCGGCATCGAGCGCACCCGCGTCTTCGAGGTGGACCAACCCGCCCCGCTGGCCTGGAAGGAAGCCCGTTTGCATCGCGTCGCCGAAGCGGGCGGGCCGCCCGCGCACGTCACCTTCGTGCCCATCGACTTCGACACCCAAGACCTGGGCGAAGAACTGGGCCAGGCAGGCTTCCGGGCTGGCCTCAAGACTTTCTTCATCTGGGAGGCCGTGACGCAGTATATCACGGCTGAAGCGGTGGACAGGACGCTGGCGTTCGTCGCCAGCCGGGCGGCGGGGGGCAGCCAGATCGTCTTCACCTACGTCGAGCGCCGCATGCTCGACGGGGCGGACCTCTCCGAATATGAGGTGAAATTACTGGAGATCATGCGGGAGGGGGGCATGCCCCTGGTGTTCGGCATCGACCCGGCAGGGCTGGAAACGTTCCTGAGCGAGCGGGGCCTGTCGCTCGTCGACCACCTCACGGCTGAGGACTACCGGCAGCGCTACCTCGTGCCGGTGGGCCGCCAGCACATGCCCATTATCGACGTCGAGCTCATGGCCCTGGCCCGCGTCAACTGACCGCTGCCTACCGCCGACTGGCAACCCCTGCGCTGTAGCGCTTATTGAAAAGGGAGCAGACCGTGAATATTGACTTGAAGAATCCGGTTACCATCTTGGTGGCTGTCGCCTTTGGATTTGGTAGTCAGTTGTGGTTGGCTTGGTTGAAGCGCCAGATGGAACTCGATGATAGTGACCCAGATCACGCCGCCGCACGGGTGAAACGCCTTAGCGATGCGGCGCTTCGGACGCTCCAAGTACTGGGGCGGCTAGTCAGTTTTGGTGTTCCGGCCATTCTGATTGTTGTCGGCGGGATTTTGCTGGCCGGTGATACGTTGTTCCTAGGGATATGGCTCGTCCTGTTTGGGTTGACTTTCTTGGCACAGAACATTGCCGAGTTGACTGGTCGCTCTGTTCTCAAACTGATTGCTTGGATTGTCGAGGGTGTGCTGGTGGGGTTTGTTGGACTGGCTGGTGTCATTACGCAAACCGAGCGTCTTGCACCGGCTTGGCTGCTAATAATCATAGGTGGAATGTCATTTGTGGTCGGGGTGTCCGAGTTTGTGGTCGCCAAGCGGAACCAGCCCGAATGAGAGTGGACGGGGAGCCAAGTTTGACTTTTCCTGGTGGCCCCGAGGCGGCGGCCCGTCAGTCGCGGCCTGCTACACCAACATCCTCAACGACATCGAAGGGCGGCCCCTGTGCTATCGGGTGGTGTAGACGGGAGGCTAGTGCGCGCAGGTGAGCTTGAGATCCGCATTTGCTGAAACACCTGTTCTATGTTCCAATCTATGCGATGTTGGGTCGGTTGACCAGCCGAAGTGGTGTGTCCGTAAGCAACACCGAGGTTGATGCGAGAGTTTGAGATGCTCAGAAATGCGACCATTCTTAAGGTTTTCCTCTCTTCACCGAGCGATGTTGTTGAAGAACGTGAGCTCCTGAACCAAGTCATTCAAGACATAAACGGCCTATGGGGTGACGAATTTGGCATCGTCCTCCAACTTGTAATGTGGGAGACGCACACCTACCCAGATGTGGGGACAGATCCGCAAAGTGTCATCAACAGGCAAATTGGGGACGATTACGATGTTTTTGTCGGAATCATGTGGACGCGGTTAGGAACTCCAACAGGACGCGCGTTATCTGGGACGGTTGAGGAGTTTGAGAGAGCATACCGCAGGTATCTTGAGACTAGTGCTCAGATTAGCATAATGTTCTACTTCAGAGAACCACCTACGTCGTCGGATCCGGAAGATCTTGAACAATATGCTCGGATCGAAGAATTCCGCCGAAGCATTAGTGAGCGTGGAGTCTTCTACAGGGCTTATTCAATGGCTGAAGACTTCAGACGATTCGTTTCACTTGATCTTATTAGGCAAGTGCAATCATGGCGGAGTAGTGGCGTATTAGATATAGAGCCTGTCACGCAAGGAGTTGCCAGACCTGAAGAATTGGTTGAACGCTTTGTGGAATTCATGGAAGTTGCGCAACAGAATTTCAGAGAAGTGACAACGACTGATGGGAGACTCCTTGCGATATTCGACCAGTTGTCAACGAATCTACATGATCGAACGCAGGAGTTGTACGGGGTACCTCAAGTAGACTCTCCCATAAACGAGGAGTCTTTCAGGCGCATTCTAAATCATGCTGCTGCAGACCTAAATCATTTCGCGATCCAGCTACTAAGGGAACTGCCAGCCTACAATGGTGCTTTTGGAGAGGGAATAGATGCCGTCATTCGTGCTAGTACTCTTCTGCAGCATTTTGGGGACACGGGCTTAGAGAGTGCAAATGATCTCCTGACATTCAGTCGAGAATTGCGAGAGAGCGTACAGTCGAATTCAGGTCCTATCGCAAGCCTGGAGGCTCAAATTGATGGTCTGTCACGGATACCGAACATTACACCTGCACTTGTCCAAGCACGAGAGAATGGTCTCGAAATTATTGATGACTTCGCGCAGGCAGTCCATGTCGCTGTTGAGCTTATCTCTGAATCGATAACTGTTCTTGAGGAAGTAATCTCCAGTCATCAAGACCATCAAGGCTAACTTGATACTCCCAAATTACCGTGCGAGTAGACAGGGTTTGACATTCCCTCGCGGCGCGGTAGGCTAGGGCATCGCCAAAGAAACCGGAGGAACCGCCCCACATGCCCCGCGCCAACTGACCGCCGAGTATCGCCGACAGTGTGAACGACATCGAAGGGTGGCTTCTGAGCCATCAGGTAGTGTGGGAGGGCACAATTCTCTCGATCTATGTGAGGTGCCGCGAGTCAGATAATCGGCGTAGATGGGTCGAACTGCATGCCTGAGAATGCTACTCGGCGTTGCCCAAGGCATAGGCGATGGCCTCCTCCAGCGACATCGCCCGGCCTTCTGCCCAGGCCGCCTCAAAGACCGCCTCGTCCAGTTGGGCGCGCACGGCGGCCACGTAGCCATTGATTTCGTGTTGGTCGCTGATCGTCGGGCCAAGCCCCAGCGCATCGTGAAGGGCCTCCGAGGCCCCCAGGAGCCGCGCGGCCCGCTCCGGCTGGCCCTTCGCCCCGACCGGGCCGGCCAACACCGCCGCCGCCATGCGCGCCCGCTACCTGGAGGCCCTCGCCGACCTGTAATCTCCCGCAGCACTCCACCAGGGTAAGGCTCGCTGGCAGAGATCACACCTTCTTTAACCCGACCTGTCTGACGTTGACATTTTCAGCAAGCTCGCCCCCAAAATCTCAAAAAAGCGGCTAAATCCGTGTCCATCCGTGTTCATCCGTGTCCAATTCTCTCCGCATCAATAAGCGATTACCCTCGTTCAGCGCTCAGGCATCATCCGCCTCATCGCCCGGCTCCTGAGCCAGAATCTCGTCAATCAAGCCCTGCATCCGCTCGTAATGCGAGCCGCGCCAGTAAAGCTGCCCGCACCCCTCGCACTCGTGGAACTCGTCGTAATACTGCGCCGTCTTGGGCGGCAGCCGCTCCAGGATGTCCTCCTTCGGCACCCTCTCCAGGACCCCGTTGCACTTCATACAGCGCTTGAACGGCTCCAACGAGCGGTACAGGTCGAAGCGCCGCACCACCTCCAGCAGTTGCCGCTCCGGGTCGGTATCCCGCACGCAGTAGCCGTGCGTCACGATGCCCCGCTTCACCAGCCCCCGGTCCCGCGTCAGCAGAATCCGCCGCTCCTCGCGCGAAATACGGGCCAGATTCGCGTCGTCGTAATCCTCCGGGTACAGCGTGTCGAAACCCAGCATCCGCAGGTAGCGCGCCAGCGTCCCCAGGTGCACGTCGCACACGAACCGCGTCACCCGCAGCGGTTTGGGCCGCACCCGCAGCAGCGGCGTGATATCCAGCGCCTCGAATACCGGATACACGCTCACCCGGTCCCCATCGTTCAATTGATACGAGAAATCCACCGACTCCCCGTTCACCAGGATCAGGTCCACCTCGGTGTGCGGCACGCCCAGCGCCTCGATGCTGTCCTTGACCGACGGGCTGCCGTTAAAAGCATAGTCAAACCCCACCTGCTGGCGCTCCCTCGGCAGGAAGTCGTTCAATTCGGCGTAAAACCGGAAGTATGCTTGCGGCATTCGCTATCCTCCCCGCCTATTCTGTCAGGTCGCTCCCCGGCGTGCAATCTCACTGGCTACCCAGGACTATCCCATTCTCAATCCAAGACAAAGGGCCAGCGTAGCCCCGACAAATTCCGACACCAGGCGACATTTTCTGCCATGAGTCTTGACAATCCCTGCCACCAGGCGACGCTTTTTTGCCACAATCTTGGCACATTCTGCCACCAGACGTTGCCTTTGTCCGCAAGCCGGGTAGAATGGAAGGTACCTGGCATCAATCGCTACACGAGGCACCTCCGATGACCAACCAGCGAGTAATGGTACGCGTTGACGACAGAGTGCGCCTGATGTCGGCGCTGCTGGCGATGACCGACTGGCCGGAGCGCGAGCAGCAACGCCAGCCGCACGGCGTGCACACTCACGCCAGAGCCACCCGCAGGCACCTGGCCCAATTCGCCGATCACAGCGCCGTCCAGACCACCCAGCGCCTGCTGGACGAGGGCCGCACGCTGGAGGACCTCTTCACCTTTTCGCAGGTGCTCACCTGGCCCTCGCTGCGCGCGCGTGGGGCCGACGTTCCGGGGTGGGTGCCGTCCGGCTGGACGGCGGAGATCCGCAACTTCTACATCGCCAGCAAGCTGGTCACGCTGTGGAAGGACGAAAGAGCGGTCTGGGACGAAACCGTCGGCCAACTGGAGACCATTTTCGAGCAGGGCGACATCCAGACCTTCCTCACGCCCTACGTCGGCCAGACCGAAAGCACGCTGGTTTTCCTGCCCAACCTCAGCTATCCCACGTTGGGCGTCGTCTGCTTCCCCAGCGGCGACGAGGTGCTGTGCATCTGCGCCCCGCAGGTCGCCGTCGGCACCAATCCCCCCTGGCCCTTCGGCGAGGACCCCGCCTGGGTACACCGGGTGGCCTTCGAAGCGCTGGCCGGGGTGCTGGTCCGCGACTATCTGGAGTTCCACCAGGAGGCGGCCCGGTCGCTCGGCGAGGGACCGCTGCCCCTCCCGGAGACTTTCCAGCGGGCGCACCCCGATTGGCGCGACCAGTTCGTCAAGATATTCGTGGGCGCGGCGACGGCCATCTTTCTGGAAGAGACGGTTGGCAAGCAAGAAGCCGACGCCTACATCGTGGTCGAGCACAAAGCGCAGGGCTTCGACATCCTACCCAGCGCGGTCTCGGTGCTGCGGCGCTATCTGAGCGAGCGGGACGAAGGCAGGTTCCACGAGTTGGCCGACTACCTGCCGGTCTTCCGCAACCATCTGCGGGTGGCTGCCAGGATGCTCCGCTAGCCGTCAGCCGTCCGGTTGCAGGCGGATGAGGACGAAGAGTGCGCGCCCGCTGACGTCGTAGAGTACTTCCTCGTCGGCGATGGCGAACCCGCGCCCGGCGACGACCTCCTCGAAGGCCGCCCGGCGCGGGAAATTCGTCTCCTCCGGCGAGTGGAAGATGTACAGGTGGCCGGGGTCCTCCAGGCTCCCGGCGACACGCTCCGCGAACGCCTCCCCCGGCTCGAACTCGAAGCCGGTCAGCTCCACCGGGTTGATCTCCCCCTCAGACAAAAACTGCACCGGGTCTTGAATCCCCCAGTCGAGCGCGTAAGGCTGCGGGTCGCCTTCGTCTTCCAGGCGCTCCACCAGCCGGTAGACCTCGCTGCTGTGCGCGCCGTAGCCTCCAGTGTCCCGCAGCGCGACGTGGTAGTTCAGGTCCGCGCCAACGTCGACGGCGACCAACCCCACCAACACCAGCGCCGCCAGACCACCCCCCAGCCACGCCGGGCGCAGGTGCCGGGCGACTTGCCCCAGCGCCACGGCCAGCGCCAGCGCGGGCCACGGCGTCAGCAGCGCGAAATGCGTAAACCACAGCGCCGACACGGTGAAAATCGAGGCGACGGTCATCAAGGCCAGCGCCAGGAACGGGAACACCAGCCCGCGCCACTCACCGCGCGCGCGCCACAGGGTCAGGGCCAGCGCCGCCAGCCCGATCGCGACGAAAACCCGGGGCCACCACGGATTGCTGAAGACGCCGCCCAGGTACCAGAAATGCTCCCCGGTCAGCACCACCTTCAAGCCGATGAAGCGCTCAAGCAGGTTCTCGAAGATGGCGATGTTGCTGACCCCGTAGTAAGACGTGCCCAGGTTCTCGCTGATGGTCCGCCATGTGCCGCCCGTCTGGAGGTTGAAGATGACCAGCATCGCCGCCCCAACGGTGAAGCTGACCGCCGACAGCCCCACCTGTGCCCAGGTCAGCGACGTGCCCAGCGGCGCGAGCGTCCGTTCCCGCAGCGCGCGCCACATCGCCGGGGCGTACAGCGCGGCGAACGCCCCACCCACGCCGAACATCACCCACAGCGTCAGCAGCTTGGCCGCCAGCGCCAGCCCCAGTAGAAACGCCCCCGCGTAGAGCGCACGGGGTCGCCCGCCGCCCCGCCACCAGCGCCAGCCGCACAGCAGCGCGCCGAGCGTCAGCGGGGCGGTGACGTACGTCACGAACACACCCTGCCTGCTCCAGAAGACGAACGTCGGCTGCACCGCCAGCAGCGCAGCGGCAGCCAGCCCGACGGCGGGCGTGTAGAGCGCCCGTCCCAGCCGGTACAGCAAGACGAGCGTCACGGCGGAGGTCAGCACTGCCATCAGCCGCAGCGAGAAAACCGAAATGCCCAGCAACCCCAGGAAGGGGATTGCCAGGTACGTGTTGACCGTCCCGATGTAGTCCACGATCATCAAGGGCAGCCGCTGGCTGAAGACCGTCACCCCAGACCCGCGCAGCGTCTCGACGGGCTGGCCGCGCAGCAACTGGACGGCAGGAATGACCTCCTGGGCTTCGTCGGGATGGAGGCCGGGCAGGCTCAGTTGGGGCAGGGCCAAAGTCAGGAAAACCGCCACGATGGTAAACAGCAGCGTGCGCTCAAGCCACACGGGTATTTGCTGGCCTGTGAGAATCGTTTGCTCTGCTGACGTGTGTCTGGCGTGCTCTTCCATGCCGCTCTGGCCCGTCTGAATGGGTCGCTGGTGCGGGGGCGAGTGTAACCGGGCCTCGCGATGGGAGCAAATTGTAGGGACATCCAGGCTCGTTGCTACCAACATACCTGTTCTGGGGTAGGGGCACGGCACACTGTTCCCACTTCAGTCGTACACCCGGTTCCAATCGGCGAGGTGGCGCACCAGCACCACGGCAGTCACCGCCGCGCCCAGCCAGAAAGTCTCTACGTCCGCGCGCAGCAGCCACAGGCTGAGCGGCACCGTCAGGGCGGCGGCCATGACCGCCCGCGCCTTGTGCCGGATGACTCGCAGGAGCAGCCCCCAGGCGGCAGCCGCGATGAACAGGGGAACGACGGCGTGCGTGAGCATCGCGCCCCCGCTGGTGGCGAGGCCCATGCCACCTTTGAAGCCGGTGCTGACCGGCCAGTTGTGCCCGGCGACGACCGCCGCCCCCGCCAGCGCCATCCCCAGCACGGGCGGCTCCGGCCCAAGCCGGTGGGTCAGCCAGATGGCCAGCGCCCCTTTTCCAACGTCGAGCGCGGTGACGAGTATCCCCGCCAGCAAACCACCGCCCCGCAAGCTGTTCAGGCCGCCGGTGTGGCCGCTGCCGTGCGTGCGCGGGTCCGGCCAGCCGAACAGGCGCGCGGCCAGCACCCCGTTGGGGATGCTGCCCAACAGATAAGCCAGCGCCGTGCTGAGAAGGATCGTGGCGTCCATGCCCCGACTATACCCGTCGAGCGGGGACCGCGCAGAAAAAAACTGCCGCACGCGGCGGCAGTCCAAAGCAACTTTCTGGTGCAGAATGGAATTGTGTCATTCGTGCAATTCGTGGACTCTCCCTCAGCCCACCGCTTCGCCTTCCTCTGGGTTTTCGCTCTCGGTGTTCGCGCCGGAGGGCACGTAGCCCGGCGCGACCTGAAAGACCGCCTGCCAGGGCAGGTAGTGGGTGAAGAACGTGTCCTGGTGGAGGATCGCGCCGTCGCGGTAGACGCTGCGGTAGATGGTCACGTCCGCGCCGTCCACGGCGTAATCCACCTGCTTGATCTGGCCTGGTTTGAACTCGGGGTTTTCTTCGTACACCTCTGGTCCGTGCGGCACGCGGTTGGTGATGTTGGGGCCGCTTTTCTGCACGGTGCGGCCATCGCCGGTGCTGTAGAACTTCCACGTCAGCGTGGCAGAGCCAGAGTTGAAATACGTCTCGATCAGCAGGTGGTGAGGCGTGTCGTTGAGGAAGCGGAAATCCACGATAGGCGAAAAGACCGTGGCGTCCATGCCAGGACCTTCGCCGCTTTCGTAATAGCTGACCCGGTAGCCGTGCGGCCAGCGCTCGATGATGGGGAATCCGGCGTAGAAAGCAGTCTGGAAGGCGGTGGTCGAGACCTGGCACACCCCGCCGCCCACACCCTTGACCGTGCGCCCGCCGTAGATAATCAATCCCTCCTCGAAGCCGGTATCCTGGCTCACGTCGCCCAGGTAATTGTTGAAGGAGAATTCCTCGCCGGGGCCGATCACGACCCCGTGGAACCGCGCGGCGGCCACCTGGATGTTTTGCCTCCGCACGGCGGACGACCCGGAGAAATACGTGGTGGCCGACGAGACCAGTTCCGTGATGCCCAGTTCCTCGGCGGTGGCGAAGTCGGGCACGGCGGGTGTCAGGACGGTGAAAGACAGCGGCACCTCGTGCTGCCCAGCCAGCACCGCCTCCTGAATGGTGGCGAGGCTGGCGTTAATATCCAGTTCGCGGCCATAGACCGCCTCTTGCATCACCTCCAGTTGTCCGCTGTCCTCGTCGAAGGTGAAGCGCGCGTCGACGGGCGTGATGCTGAGTGGAGACGCCAGCGGCTCAAGGAAGCTTCGCAGTTGCGGGTCGCTGAGGCGAACGTCGTAGCGCTCGGCACCCACGCCGTCGGACACCCGCTCGATGACCAGGGCCTCGGCCAGCGATTCGCGCGTGGCAACCCAGGGGCCGGGGTCGCCCGGCAATGGGTCCTCGATGGAAACCGTCAGAGGCTCGGCCAGAACGGCTTGCGCGGCGACGGCGGCCGCCGTCGCGTCGGCGATGGCGGGCTGCGTCTCCACGATGACCAGCGGAATCTCCGCGCTCTGGAGGTTGCCGATAGGCTCGCGCAGCGCGTTGACCGTGGTGGGTACGTCCACCTGGCGGCCCACCTGGCTGCCGGTGGTGACGACTTCCAGACCTTCCACGCTGATGGTCGCATCGACCACGGGCTGGTCCACCTGGGCGGCGATGGCCCGCACGAACGTCTCGGCCTGCGATTGGTCGTAGACCACTACGGGCGACACCGAGATGCCCTGATTCATAGCGGCGAACTGCTCCCCGATGCTCGCCAACAAGTTGCCCTGCCGGCCCACCCGGTAAGCGGCAGTGACCGTGCGGTCCACGTCGAAGCGCACGCCAAGCTCACCGGCAGTGGCTTCCCACACCTGCGTCCCATCCCGGAAGGTGAAGACATTCGTCTCCGGGTAGGCAAATTGTCCTTCCAGGGTCTCGCGGGCCTGTTGGGGCGTCATGCCGCCTAGTTCCACACCCCAGGCGTTCACGCCGGGATAGATCTCGCCGTTGTGGGAAATCTGGTAGGCCCCGGCGGCGAGCAGCGCGGCCAGATTGATCAGCGCCAATACGCTCACGGCGACGATGAAAGCGCGCAGCAAGACCGAGTTGGTTCGGCGGGCGGTCGTGGTTTGGGCTGCGGTGTAATCTTGCAGGGACATTGGCGAACTCAGGACCTCTACTTCAGGTTCGATAGCACTCAGTGTATCACGAAAGGGGGGGACCAACAATGTATGCGCTGCTACGAATCGCCAGGACGGCAGCACGCTCCTCGATTCCGCCGAAGAAGGTCGCTGGCACTTGCATTTCTGTCAAGACAGTCCATGATAGGAAGAAGCTGGTCCTCTAGAATTCAGTGGGAGTACAACATGGAATCGCTGTCCCAGGAAACTCGCTCGGTCGCCCTGGCTGCCGGGGCCGACATGGTAGGCTTTGCCCCGGTGGAGCGCTTCGACACCGGGCCGGAGAAAACCCACCCGCAGGTCTACATGCCCAAAGCCCGTTCGGTAGTGGTCGTCGGCATTGGCTACCCGCGCGCCATCGGCGAGGTGTGGGGCACCTTTGCCGACGAAGGCGCGCTCCCGACGCCCTACATGCTGTTTGGTTTCGCCGAGTTGAACTGGGAGCTGTCGAAGGTGGCCTTGAGGGTCGCCAAGGCCCTTGAGTCTCGTGGCTACCGGAGCCTGCCCATCCCGCCTTCGTACACGCTGTCACGCTACCGCTACTGGGAGGAGTTAGACGAGACCGGGCGCTACCTGGGCGACCTGTCCATCAAGCACGCGGCGCTGGCCGCTGGCCTGGGGACCTTCGGTTGGAGCAACATAATCCTCACGCCTGCCTTCGGAGCGCGCCAGCGGCTCATCGCCGTCATTACCGAGGCGGCGCTTGAGCCTGGCGAGCTGATACCCTCCGAGCAGCTCTGCAAGCCCGAACTGTGCGATTACGCCTGTGTCGAGACCTGTCCCATCGGCGCGTTGAGCAAAGACAAGGGCCAGACGTTTACCATGGATGGGCACACGTACCAGTATGCCGCGCTCGACCACAACCTGTGTCGCTGGTGTCTGGACGGCTTCACAGAGGGTTCCGGCAGCCGCACCCACGTCGAGCCGCCCGAAAAGATCACCCAGGCCGACCTGGAACAGGCCGATGCCGGGCGTCACAGCGCCGACAGCGGCCTGTATGCCATGGCCTTCATCGACTTCTGCGGCAAGTGCATGCACCAGTGTCCCAGCCCGGAGTTCGACTATGTTCCCAGGCCGATTGAGCGCTTCTCTGGCCGGACGGGCTGCCGCTCGCTGCCGGTGAAGCCGGAGAAGTAGCGGCATGTGAAGTAACTTCGGTGTGCTGTGCTTTCCTGCCTCTACCGGGTCTGTTAATATTTCCCTATGTCTGGCACGGAATTGGAATGGCTGGAAGGCAGCGTCGAGCGCATCACCTACTATAGCGAGGAGAGCGGCTACTCGGTGATCCGGCTGCTGCCTGCCACCCCCTCCCGGCTGTGGACCGACACAGACCGCCAGGGGTTGGTCACGGTGGTGGGAGAACTGCCCGCAGTCAACCCCGGCGAAACCCTGCGCCTGGGCGGTAAGTGGACCGACCACCCCACCTATGGGCGGCAGTTCCGCGCGGAGCAGTGCGAGCAGGTGATGCCTGCCACGCTGGAAGGCATCCGGCGCTATCTGGGCAGCGGGCTGATCAAGGGCATCGGGCCGGTGATTGCCGAGTACATCGTCGAGACGTTTGGCGAGGACACCCTGCCCATCATCGACGAATCGCCCCGCCGCCTGCGCGAGGTGCCGCTCATCGGCGAGAAGCGCGCCAGGCTCATCAGCGAGGCCTGGGACACCCAGCGCCACATCCGCCAGATCATGCTCTTCTTGCAATCACACGGCGTCAGCACCCGGCTGGCCGTCAAAATCTACAAGCACTATGGCGACGAAGCCGTAGCCCGCGTCCAGCAGAACCCCTACCAACTGGCGCGCGACATCTGGGGCATTGGCTTTCGCACGGCGGACCAGATCGCCAGCGACATGGGTTTGCCGCCCGACGCGCCCCAACGCATCGAGGCCGGGCTGGTGCACGCCCTCAACGAGATGGCCGACGACGGGCACGTCTTTGCCCCGCGCGACGTGCTGGTCGCTCAGGCTGCCGACTTGCTGGAAGCGCCCCCGGAGGCTGTCGAGGACGGCGTCGACCGGCTGCTGATGGACGAGACGCTGGTCGCCGGGGCCATCTCGCCTGACGAGGGGCCAACGGTCTACCTGGCCGCCATGTACTATTCAGAAGTTGGCCTGGCGCGCCGTCTGGCTCACATGATAGAACTCCCCGCGTCGCGCCTGGAAGGGCTGGACGCCGGGGCGGTGCCGCTGCCCGGAGACGTACCCCTCTCCGAGGTGCAGATGGCAGCCGTGCGGGCGGCGCTGGCCCACAAAGTCAGCGTGCTGACCGGCGGGCCGGGCACGGGCAAGACCACGGCCATGCGCACCCTGATAGACATCCTGCACCGCTCAGGCTACACCTTTGCGCTGGCCTCACCCACCGGGCGGGCCGCCAAACGCCTCTCCGAGGCCACAGGCCACCCCGCCAAAACCATCCATCGCCTGCTAGGCTATTCGTTCGCGGAGGGGTTCACCCACAACCAAGACAACATCCTGCCCGTGGACATGGTCGTCGTGGACGAGGCGTCCATGCTCGACATGGCGCTGGCCCACAACCTGCTCAAAGCCATCGACCCGGCCAGCCACCTGTTGCTGGTCGGCGACGTGGACCAGTTGCCATCGGTGGGCGCGGGCGACGTGCTGCGCGACCTGATTCGCAGCGAGACGGTTCCCGTCACCCGGCTCGACCAGATATTCCGGCAGGCCCAGAACAGCCTGATCGTCCGCAACGCCCACCGGGTCAATCAGGGGCAGGGGCCGCTCACGCCAGACGACGCCGAAGACTTCTTCCTCTTCACCAAGGAGGACCCCGGCGAGACGGCGGAGTTAGTGGTGGACGTCGTGCAAAATCGCATTCCCCGCAAGTTTGGCCTGAACCCCGTGGACGACGTGCAGGTGCTCGCCCCGATGCATCGCGGCAAGGCGGGCGTGGCTGCGCTTAACCAAGCGCTGCAAGCCGCGCTCAACCCGCCCTCAGACCGCCTGGCCGAACGGTGGATCGGCGGCAGGCTGTTCCGGGTCGGCGACAAGGTCATGCAAACCCGCAACAACTACGACAAAGACGTGTTCAACGGCGACATTGGCCGCGTGACCGGCGTCGATCTGGTGGACGGCCAGTTAGAGGTGACGTACGACGAGCGGCGCGTCCGCTACGATTGGAGCGAGGCCGACGAGTTGGTCCACGCCTACTGCATCTCCGTGCACAAGTCGCAGGGCAGCGAGTACACCGCTGTCGTGATGGCCATCCTGATGCAGCACTACATGATGCTGCAACGCAACCTGCTCTATACGGCCATCAGCCGGGCGCAGCGACTGGCGGTGTTGGTCGGAACGCGCAAGGCCATCCGTGTGGCCGTGCGTAACGACAAGGTCGCCCGGCGCTACACCGCACTCGCCGGGCGGCTGCGGGCCGAGATGGGTCTCTAAGCGATGGCCGGGGACGATCGCCAGCGCTGGGACGCCAGGTGGGCCGCTCGTGCCAAAACATACGAGCCGGAGGCCAACCCCTTGCTGATCCGGTACCAGGAGCAACTGCAGGGCGGCACGGCGCTGGACCTGGCCTGCGGCGTCGGCCAGAACGCGCTGTGGCTGGCCGGGCAGGGCTACCATGTGACAGGTGTAGACATCAGCCCGGTGGCGCTGGCGCGTGCCCGCGCCGAAGCGCAAGCACGTGGTTTGGTGGTAGAATTCGTGGAAGCGGACCTGGACACGTACCCGTTGCCTGAAAAAGCGTTCGACGTGGTGGCGGTCTTCCGCTTCCTGGAGAGAAAGCTGTTCCCGGCCATCGAAGCCGCGCTGCGTCCCGGCGGGTGGTTGTTCTACCAGACGTATAACGTGCGCCGCCTGGAATCGCGCCCGGACATGCCGCGTGAGAAACTGTTGGAAGTGGGCGAGTTGGCGCGCGCGTTCCCCGCCCTGGATATTGTAGAGAGCGGGGACGCCGGACAGTTGTCACACCTTGTTTGCAGGCAGCGCTAACATTGCTACAATGGGATGGCGTCGCTGACTACGAAGGGGGTTGATATGCACGCAAGCCGTGTCACCCGTGTCTTGATCCTGTCCACCAGCGCGTTCGTGCTGGCTGCTTGCACCCTGCCCTTTGGGGGAGGGGATGATGACGTTCCGGACCAGGAGCTGACACCGACCTTGATTACCCCGGCTGTCCTGCCGCCGACAGAAACGCCCACGCCGGAACCGACGGCTACGCCGGAGTTGACCCCCACCCCGGAGGTGACGGCGACGCCAGAGCCAACGGCCACGCCTGAAGGACCGGCATCGCATCAGGTTGCCAAAGGGGAATGGGTGTACGAGATTGCGCGTGTCTATGGCGTCAATCCGAAGGACATCATCGCCGCCAACCCCAATATTCAGTCCAATCCCGACCTGATCTTCCCCAACCAGCAGTTGGCCCTGCCCGCGCAGCAGCCCGCTGCTGCAGATGGAGAAGCGCCCACGCCGACGCCCACGCCGGTAGCCGGACCGACGGTGGGCGCGCCATCGCTGCCGTTGGTGGAGAGGTCGGTGTACGAAGGCTTGCTGGCCGAATCGCTGCCACCGCTGGACGGTAGCTCCTGCTCGACGGATACGGCAGCCCGTTTTGAGTCGGCCTGGGGACAAGAGCACATCGCGCCACGGCTCGGTTGCGCCGAGGAAGCGGCGATATCGATTAGCGGGACCTGGCTGGAGTTCGGGCCGGGGTCGCGGATTATCTGGTTGCGCGAACTGGGCGAGTTTCATGCGATCACCGGCGATGGCTTCGGGCAGCGCTGGGTGTTCGCGGATAACTCTGGCCTGGCGGACGCGGCACCGCAGGTCAGGCCAGACGGGGCCTCATTCGCCTACACCCCAACACAAGGCCGCTTCGCCTGGCTGCTGGGAGAACATCCCGAGATGACGAGCATTTTCGCCCCCGCCTTCGGCGACGAGAACGTCATCGTCGGCGAGTACCAGAAATTCGACAACGGCGCGATGCTGTTCGACGGGGCGCTGCGCTTCGTCTTCTTCGACGACTCCGGACCGTGGTGGGTTCTAGCCGAGTGATGCGCCGTTATCATTCCTGCCGGATCATGGGCGAACGGGGCGCGCTGCGCCCCTCTCCTTTTGTGGGCTGACGCATCGGGATGAAAGCGATGTCAATACTGAACGGGCGGCGGATCATCGTGGGCGTGACGGGTTCCATCGCTGCTTACAAGATCGCCACGCTGGCGAGCCGCCTGACGCAGGCGGGCGCGCTGGTGGACGTGGTGATGACCGCTGCGGCGACGCGCTTTGTCTCCCCCCTTACCTTCCAGGCGCTCACCGGGCGGCCCGTGTACACCGATATGTGGCAGACCGATACCGGCGGCGGCTTGCCGACCCACGTCGCGCACGTCGGGCTGGCCGAAGAGGCCGATTTGCTGGTCGTGGCCCCGGCCACGGCCAATACGATGGCGAAACTGGCGCACGGTCTCGCCGATAACCTGCTGACGGTCACAGCCCTCGCTGCCCGCTGCCCACTGGTCGTGGCCCCGGCGATGGACGTGGGCATGTTCGAGCACCCCGCCACCCAGGCCAACCTGGAAACCCTCGCCGCGCGCGATGGCGTGATCGTCGTCGGCCCGGAGACGGGCCGGATGGCGTCGGGCCTGGAAGGATTGGGCCGCCTCGTCGAGCCGGAGATACTGCTGGGCGCGTGCCGCCTGGCGTTGGGGGCGGGCGGCCCTCTAGCCGGTCACAAAGTCGTCGTGACGGCGGGCGGCACCCGCGAATCGCTCGACCCCGTCCGCTTCATCACCAACTGGTCGAGCGGCAGGCAAGGCTTTGCCCTGGCCCAGGCGGCGCTGGACCAGGGAGCGGAGGTCGTGTTAGTGGCCGCGCCCGCGAACCTGCCGACGCCGGTGGGAGCCGAACGCGTCGCGGTCGTGAGCGCCCAGGACATGCTGGAAGCGGTGCTCGCTCGCGCCACGGGCGACCCGCCCGCCTCGGCTCTGCTGATGGCCGCCGCCGTTTCCGATTTCAGGCCGGTCAGCCGGTCAGAGCACAAAATCAAAAAAGGACGCGACGGCGTGCCGCAACTGGCGCTGGAGAGCACGCCGGACATCCTGGCCGAAGTGGCGAAGGCCGCGCACCGCCCCTCGGTGGTGGTTGGCTTCGCGGCAGAGAGCCAGAACGTGGTAGAAAACGCTCGCGACAAACTGGCGCGCAAGAAGTTGGACATGATCGTCGCCAACGACATCACCGCCACCGACGCCGGGTTTGGCGTGGAGACCAACCGGGTCACACTGCTGACACCGCAAGACGAGGTGACGCTGCCGCTTCTGACCAAAGACGAAGTGGCGGCCAGGGTGGTGGCTTGGGTCGCCGAGCGGCTGATTGAACGAGACTCAGAGAGGACTGCTTGATGAGCAATGTGAGGCGGCATCGAGAGATCGTATATGACGATATGTTCTCCAACGACACCATTCGGGTGATGTTGGTTGGCGAGTTGGCGAGTTGGCTGTACGAGGCAGAAGCCGTCGAAGCCGCGCTGGGCGCGCTGAGTCAGGATCCAATGAATCCCGCTTTGCGCAGCGCGTTTGGCGACGCGATCGACTCTCTCTCAAGCATCGTGACTGGGTGGATTGACATCCACGCCCCGGAGAAGGCCCCCGACGACGATTTGCCCAACCGGATGAGACAAATCAAAAAGCTGTTCCGTCAGGTCGACTTCCTGCTGATGCCGGATACCACGCTGGAGGCAGATCAGGCGGTCAGTGGGGTCAAAGCCAGGGTGCGCGTTCATGCGGAAAAGATCAGCGCAGCCCTGGATCAGTATGCCGACATCGTGCGGTCGATGATTCACCGCTAGCCGCCGTTCACCCCCGCCGCTGTTGTTCACACCGGGCAATGGCGGTATACTGTGAGCCACACTGGCCCGGCCAGTGACGGGGCGTGGCGCAGACGGATAGCGCGCTGCGTTTGGGACGCAGAGGTCGCCGGTTCGAGTCCGGCCGCCCCGACTTTGCCCTCTCGCGGGTGTAATTCAGTGGTAGAATGCCAGCCTTCCAAGCTGGACGTCACGGGTTCGAATCCCGTCGCCCGCTTCTGCACGAACACCGCTCAAAAGTTGAGCCTTTCTAGGGCCTGTAGCTCAGCGGTCAGAGCGGCCGGCTCATAACCGGTTGGTCGCAGGTTCGAATCCTGCCGGGCCCACCTAATCGGATCCATCCCGAACCGCACTCAGAAGCGGTTGAGCAGTTTCTCGCCATGCTGCGATTTGAGCAGCGGTCCAAGTTGGCGGAACTGCCGACCAGGTTAGTGAGAGGCGATTTGGGATGACTGTTTTATCTTCTCCCCACGATAGCTCTGCGGACAAGGTGTTAGATAACCACATGCCCATCCAGTCCGCAATTGGTCCTGCGCTGTCGCGTAGGCGCCTTACTTCTGGGAGACAGTCGTGTCGGCCATGACGCTATTTCCTCTCTGGCGATTGTTGACGGCTCATAGCAGCTACCATACCTCTATCCCTACAAAGCGGTGGTCAACAGAGTTTTTTTCATCAACTAATCCCGCAGCATCTCCTCGGGATTATGTCGATGTATTTTGGGCTCAATCACAAGAGAGTTTGGGTCTCCTACCACCCAAAACTGGCTCGGAACCACTCTAATATGTCCTGTTTCTGCTTGTATACCGAAGTTGTCCCGCTACGGCTCACATTGCCATATCTTGAGTGGCGGTGTGAAAATGGATGAAAATAGTCTTCCGTGGCCCAGGACATACCGCGCCTCCTCCTCAGAAATCTGGATCACATCAAGGACCGACACGCGTCGCATTAGTGCGGGCGAGGGCAAGTCCCTGAGGCTATTTGTTAGAGCATCATCAAGTCTTGTGATCCAAGCCCCCAAAGTACCTGTGTGTGCTGTTAGCAACACCAGCAGATGCACAGTCGCATCTGGTGGTATGGAGTGGTCAATACCGCCGTCAGCGTCTATGGATGGATCATACAGGTAAATTGCCTGTAACGGCTCATCGAGCGCGCCAAGCACATCCGCTACGCGCACGGCTAGCTCGTACTCGAAGTAGTTGAAGAAACCAGGATGCTGGAGCAACCTCTCTATGTCGGCATGAGGTCGGGATAGTGAGAGCTTTTTACGAGCGGCGACCAGAGCATCATCGCGAATTGTCTCAGCCACCTCCGCCAGATAGGATGGAAGCGATTTTGGGGCATTTGTGACACTGTCAAAGAGCGACATATCTGCCGTCATCGGTAGCCTCCAAGTGTCACTGTAGCCATGGGATAGGTGGCGAAGAGCACTAATCGAAGCTCACCATCAAAGCTCAGTCGGCTGGCAAAGGGGTGCTCGTCATCCTCACGGGGTCCCTATGCCAGATTTCCGTGGGCGCCATGTAGATGGAGTTAACCACAGCACCATACCCCCTGCGCTCCTGCACTTCTTGATCGTCTACGACGATCGTGTCGAGCATATAGCACAGAGCGTTGGCCTCAGGACATGGGAGCTTCCAGAACTCCTCGTCCGTAGCTTGTTGCACCGAGGTCAATAGCGATGCAAGGGCCGCGGTCTTATGACTGACCCAGATGAGCATGCTGATGCCCGGCGAGAGCCTGGGATGATCGGGAGTGTGGCCATCCATGTGGGTCGCAGTATCCGGCTCAAAGACGTAGACTACTTTGATTGTCGCATCCAGCGAACCCAGATACTCTGCCACACTTTTGGCAAGACCATAGCGCAGGTATTCGCAGACGCGGCAATCCGCGCGGGCCCGTGCCGCAGCAACTTGATCCCTGCCTTGTAGACTCGTCTTCTCGGTGCAAAACACGATGGCTTCGTTCATTATCTCTGTAAGAATGGTCATGTCATTGGACATTTTGCTCTCTTTCCTTTCTACCCCGGTTCGGATACTCCTCACCGGCCGTCAGACGGATTTCTCCATCCATTTTCCAACCATGGCACTGGTTTATCGTAGCCGACCAGCTTAAGTCCAGTGATAGCTGCCGTGTTGATATCCATGGCTCGCAGGTCTTCAGTGTTAAGCGTCCTGATATTGTCATGACCCGAAAGCATCGTGAGCATCTTGAGTTCCTCTGCCGTGGCATGGAGGAAATTCGCCACACGCCCCCCGGCTTCCACCGGGTCGAGCCTGGCGCGGAGTTCGGGATCCTGCGAGGTGATGCCGTAGGGACATCGACCCGTATGGCAGGCCATGCACGCCCGGCAACCCATTGCTATCTCCAACGCCGCGCCAAAACCGACACCGTCAGCCCCCATAGCCAGGGCTTTGTAGGCGTCCAACCCATTGCGGATGCCACCGAGGACGAAAAGCTTGACCTTGCGATGGACCCCCATATCCTTGAGAGCCTGGATGGATAGCGGGATTAGGGCCAGTGTTGGAATACCCACGCCTTGCGTAACGATGGCCGGGGACGCTCCTGTGCCACCCACCAATCCGTCAATAGAGATGGCATCTGCCCCGGCTTCAACGCAGGCCTTGACATCCTCATAGGGGCGGCTGGGACCGAGCTTGAACAGGATCGGGACTCTGTAGTCGGTTACGTCCCGGAGGAAGGCGACCATGCGCTTCATGTCCTCCAGATCCTGGACGTCGTAATAGCGGCAGGGGGAAAGCGCGTCGGTGCCGACCGGGATGCCGCGCACAGCAGCCACTTCTTCAGTCACCTTGGCTCCCATCAGGTGGCCGCCCATGCCAGGCTTGGCCCCCTGACCGATCTTGACCTCTACGGCATCACCCGTGTTGACGTAGTCAACCGAGACGCCCCAGCGGCCGGTGGACCACTGAACGGCCAGGTAGCCGCCCGGTTCCCATCGCTTCAGCGTTCGCCCGCCATTCTCGTACCCTTTGCTCAACCAGGTCTCTTCGGGCAGGACGCCGCCCTCGCCCGTGTTGGCGATGATGCCTGTCTGGGCAGCGCCGATGGCCAGCGCCATTTTGGCTTCTTTGGAAAGCGCCCCGAAGGACATGGCTGGGATGACGAACGGGTAGTGGAGCCGGATGGGGTTCTCACAGGTATCCTCACCGATGACTACTTCCAGATTGCACTCCTCGCGGTACTTGTCCAGAGGTGGTGACGAGGCAATCTGCGAGGGCACGACGGTGATGTTGTCGAATCCCGGCGAAAAGCCCATCGTCCCAAAGCCACGTAGCGGATACTGGCCCGTCAGGGCTTTCTGGTGAATTTCCTCCACCTGCGAGAACGTCCACGGGGAGCGCACCACGTACTCCGACTCCGCCGGGTTAATGCGGATGGCATCTTCAGGACAGAACTCGGCGCAAATGCGGCAGCCCACGCAGTTGTTGTAGTTCTGAACGTGGACCGTTCCCGTATCGTCAATTGCGTAGACATCGTACGGGCAGACATCGGCACAGGTCGCACACTTACCGGGCATCAGGAAGTTGATGCACCGGTCTTTCATCACGGTTACACAGAAGGCGCCATTTACAGGTGGCATGGTCGGTCTCCTTGACGTCAGCCTTGCAGCACCACTAGCGGAACCTGTGCAGGCTGGGTAGTTTCCTTTGTCTTGTAGAAGGGTTTTTCTGAGAGACGGACAATCTTGGTAAAGGCTGCCGGGTTGGCATCAACACCGTATCGGTCAAAGTAGTCGCGTAGCTTTGACACATCATCGTCGGCCATCTCTTCCTGGAGCGTGTTGTGACCCAGGCTTTCCCATGTTCCGGCGATGTAAATGCAGCCGCGAATGAGATAGTTGCCCAGGTTTCGGCCGGCATTCCCAGCGATGATCAGATCACCGTCCAGCATATACGTGGCGACTTCGTCACCCACGTCGCCTTCAACGATGATGGTCGCACCCTTGTTCATCACGGCAGTGAAGTCACCAGCGTTGCCGTGAACCACGAGCGTACCGCCATAACAATACTGCCCTGCCCCGTATCCGGCATCGCCTTCCACGATCACGATGCCGCGCGTCATGTTGTCGGCCAGATAGCGGTTGGCACTGCCCGTCACCCGGATAGTCGCCCCGTCGTTCAAGACCCCCAGATAGTCGCCACCTTCTCCCTCAATCGTCACGTCGCCTTCCTTGAACCCGGCTATCAGGCCATGAAGCTGGGCCGCGTTCTTGATGAGGATTGGACCTTCAGTAGCGACCCGCTTCAGTTCTGTGCTGACAGATCGCAGATCGCGTTCAGTGGCATCGATAACAATGGCTTGCAGATCGCGCTGACTAACATCCACCACAGCCGACATTTACCTTCCTCCTGTCTGTTACTCTCTTGTGTGGAACGCCATAAAGATTCACGAATTGTCGCCTGACTTGATCTTTTGTCCTGGGATCGCCCAGGGCGTCCAACATCAGGACACGGAATTCGTCGAGAGCTTTTGCCCGCGCTCGGCGGTCCTTCTCTGCCTGGGCTGCGTTCAACGCCTCCTCGTTCACCCGAGCGACGGTTTCCAGCAGGCCAAAGCGAATGGCGTTCTGGACAAAGGCTTCTCCGGTCGCTGTGCGGGCGATGAGCGTGGCATGGTCCGGCTGCGCACCAACATTGCCGATGGCAATGTCCGCCGACTTGCCCAGATAGTCATCGCAGCTGCCGCAGCCGTGCCGCGTGAAGGGTTCGACCTCAGTGAGAGGGATGGTGTGCTCTGCGCCGTCCCACAGTGAGACCGTCAGCGTGCCGTCGGCCACTGAGGTGGTCAGGCCGCGAATCTGGTGTCGCGAGATACCCATACCCCGCTCAAGGAGCTCAGTCACCATATCGGGCAGGTAGATGCCGGTGCAGAAGGGAGCGATGCTCACGCGAATCGCCTGCCGGTAAGGCCACAGGCGGTCATGCTCGGCATCCAGCAATTGTCGAGCGCCTTCGGCCACGCACGGCGGCCCGACGATGGCCAGCTTTCTCAGACCGAGATCGAAAATGGCCTCGTTGAGCGCGCTCAGCACGGGTGCCCAGAGGTATTGCATGCCCACACCACTGACGATTTCGTCCACTGACGTCGCGACGCGAGCGACCGGGTCCAGCGTCCAGGGGTCCATGTCCAGCATCACGACACCGTCGATCAGATCCGCAGACAACGCGGCGACCAGCAGCGAGCGGATGACGTCGTTGGGCTCCCCGCTCTGAATGACGCTGGCCGTCCGGGCCGAAACGATGCTGAGCGGTTCGCTTGGCGTCAAATCTGCCAGGCGCGGACAGCTTAGTTCGCAGAACTTCTCGCACACTTCGCATGTTCGCAGCTCGATATGCGAGAGACCCAAGGCTTTCTCCCGTTTCTCCAATAAGGGATGTTGCTCGTCGCCCCAATAGAGCACCCCCTTCGAGCAGGCCGCCACACACACTCCGCAGCCAGAACAGCGTTGCAAAGCCCATACTTCCTGCTGCAATCTCGTTGACATTCGGCTCTCCTTATGCCTTACCACAGGCTCAAAGCAGGGCTTGGACTCAGAGCCCGTATCAGGTTCGTGAAATCCGTGATCTTACGGACGAAGTCTTGCGGATCGTCGGGGACAATCCACTCCAGGCGCAGGCGTCGCGGGTCGAAGCCGCTTGCCGACAATTGGTCACGCAGGGTGTCAATGCGTTCCTGGGCATAAAGGTTGCCGTTGACATAGTGACAATCCCCTGGCGGGCAGGCTCCCAGGAAGACACCGTCAGCTCCATTCAGGAAGGCCCACAGCACGTGTATGGGATCAAAGCGCGCCGAGCATCCCATCCGGATGAGACGGACCTCGGCGGGGTAGCTTAGCCTCCTGGCCCCGGCGAGTTCGGCTGCTGCGTGACTGCTCCACTCGCATCCGAAGACCAGGATGCGGGGCTGCCCGTTCTCAGGTTTGGATGCCAGCGCCGCATCAATCTGGGCAAATACCTGCGCATCGCTGTTTACGGGCAGGTCGATGGCTTTGGATGGACAGGCAACCACGCAATTGCCGCACCCGCTACAAAGCAGGGCGTCAATTTGCGCGAGATCAAGCAGGCCGCCTTGCTTCTGCATTGAGATGGCGCCAAAGGGGCAAGTCTGCACACAATTTCCGCAACCGGTGCAGAGCCGCTCGTTCACGGAAGCGACGGGGGCGCGGTTGGTGACCGTCCCCGCGCCCAGGTAGCGCAGGGCATTGAAGGCGGCGCTCACCGCCTGAAACTCAGCTTCACGCCAGTGGGTTGGGTAGTGGGCCCCGCCGCAGACAAAGATGCCCCGCTCTGTGTAGTGCTGTGGCCGCAGGCGATAACGCACGTCCAGGAAGAAGCCGTGCTCGTCTTGTGTGAGCTTAAGCGTGTGGGCCAGAACACCGGCATCCGGCTGCGGGACCAATGGGGCAGCCAGCACAACCCGGTCGCATGGTAGGCGGCAGGTCATGCCGGTCGGCTCGTCGCAGAATTCTACGGCCTCGTCGGTGACCTGAGGGGGCGACGACGGCGCGTAGCGCATGAATTGCACCCCGGCCCGTTGCGCCTCAACCAAAATATCCTCGTAGATGTCATCGCCCGGCAGGTACAGGTCGCGGAAGAGGACGGTGACGGCGGCTTGAGGGTTGGCGGCTTTCGTCTCGATCGCCTGCTTGAGCGCAACCATGCAGCAGACCCCGGAGCAGTAGGAAACCGTCTCGGCTCGCTGGCCCGCACAGAGGATCATCACCACGTTGTCCGGCAAACCAGAGGGTTGGGTGTCGTCTCCCGTCTGGTGCAACTCACGTTCAAACTCGATTTGTGTGACTACGCGCTTCCCATCGTAGCCGAACGTGCCTCTCGGTCGCAGCGCATGTGCCCCGGTGGCGACGACGACCGCACCCACGTCAAACGTCAATGAACCGTTCTGGTGACTCGCCGCTCCATTGACGCTGACGGTGTATCGCCCCACCGTTCCGGATACCTCTGTGACTTGCCTCTCCAGCAAAACGTCGATGCGCGGGTGATTCGTCGCTGCCTGGGCTTTCTCGGTTAGGAGCGTGGCCGCATCCCGTCTATCAGGGGATAGGGTATACACGTCACGCAGCATCCCGCCCAACTCTGCTTCTCGTTCCACGAGCTTGACCGGTATGCCAGCATTGGCCAACGTCAGAGCTGCCGTTGTTCCTGCCAGCCCTCCGCCGATGACCAGCGCGGCGGGCACAATCTCGGCGCTGGCAGGTTGAAGCTGCTCCCGAAGTGCGAGGCTGGCAATTCCCATCCGGATGAGGTCCATCGCTTTGCGAGTGGCTGCCGATCTGTCGTTTTCGTGCACCCACGCACAGCCCTCCCGGATGTCCACCAACTCGAACAGGTCTCCGTCCAGACCGCTCTCCTCGCACGCAGCACGGAAACGAGGCTCCATCGTACGAGGTGTGCAGCCGGCGACGAGCACCCGGTTCAGCTTTTCCCCGGTGATGGCCTCCTGGATAGCCTCCAACCCGTCGGGTGAGCAGGAATAGCGCAGCGACTGGGCAGTGACGACTTCTGGCAGGTCACGGACTTGCACCGCCAGGGTGTCTACATCCAGGATGGACGTGATCTGACAACCGCATTCGCAGATGAAGACGCCCAGCCTGATGTCGTCGCTCATGCCAGGGCCTCCTCTTCGATAGGACTCAGGGCATCGTCTACCTCGGCCAGCAACGTCGTGTGATCGATAAACTGGGGGGCCAGGGAGTGGTGGCCGCACGTCCGGCAGTCCACCGCCTCGAACGCCGACTCCCAGGGATGGACCGTCTCGGCACCGCCTCTGATGTCGTCAAGCGTGATGGCCCCGGTGGGACAGATCAGGACACAGGTGCCGCACTCGATGCAGTCGTTGGAGGCAATGCGGAAAGGCGGGCTGACCTTCTTCTCCATGCCCCTGTTAATGACGCTGATGGCCGCCACGCCCACGATCTCTTTGCAGGCCCGCACGCAGAGGCCGCACAGGATGCAATCGTCCGCTTCCATCGTGAAGCGTGGCTCTCCGACACCCAGTTCCTCGGCAAGCCGGCGGATGACGGGCACGTGCGCGGCGGAGGCCATCAGCAATTCCACCGTCACGCGCCGCGATTGCAGGACTGCCTGCGAGTCGGTGCGCACCTTCAGGCCCTCGGCGCACGGATAGGCGCAGGCAGCCACGAGCTTCCCGCCCCGGCCCGCATCCACTTCCACCACGCATAGGCGGCAGGCTCCAAATGGCTCCAGGGCTTCGTGGTAGCAGAGCGTGGGGATATCAATCCCGTGCTCGCGTGCCACCTCCAGGATGGTGCGGTCCGGCTCGGTCTCGATGTCCCGACCGTCAATAGTTAGACGGATCACTTCCAACTCCTAGCGAATCGCGATAGCATCGAAGTTGCACACTGACTTACAGACGCCGCAGCGGGTACAGGCCTCCGGGTCGATGGTGTGAGGCTCGCCCTTCTCGCCAGAAATCGCGCCGAACGCGCAGTTGCGCGCACAGACCATGCAGCCCGGACACAGGTCCGGGATGATCTCATAGGTGATCAGCCCCTTGCAGTACCTAGCAGGGCACGTCTTATCGTGGATGTGCGCTTCGTATTCGTCGCGGAAGTAGCGAATGGTCGTAAGCACCGGGTTGGGTGCGGTCTGCCCCAGCCCGCAAAGCGATGAGCGCTTGATCTCCTCGCCCAGTTCAATCAGGTACTCGATGTCTCCCTCGCGCCCATCTCCGGCGCAGATACGCTCCAGCGTGTCCAGCATGGCGCGCGTGCCGACCCGGCAGGGGACGCACTTGCCGCAAGATTCCTCCTGCGTGAACTTGAGGAAGTAGCGGGCCAGGTCCACCATGCAGGTGTCCTCGTCGCAGACCACGAGGCCGCCCGACCCGACGATGGCCCCCAACTCGGTCAGCGATTCGTAGTCAACCGCCACGTCCAGATGTTCGGCAGGGATGCACCCTCCGGACGGGCCGCCGATCTGGGCAGCTTTGAAAGCCTTGTCTCCGGGGATTCCACCGCCGACGTCGTAGACCAACTCGCGCAGGCTGATGCCCATCGGCACCTCGACGAGGCCCGTGTTACGAATATTGCCCACCAGCGAGAAGATCATCGTGCCTTTGCTTTTTTCGGTGCCCACGCTGGCGAACCAGTCGTGGCCGTTTCTCACGATGAGCGGCACGTTGGCCCAGGTCTTGACGTTGTTAATGCTGGTTGGTTTGCCCCACAGGCCGCTTTCGACAGGGTATGGCGGGCGCGGGCGCGGCTCGCCGATCTTGCCTTCGATGGAAGCCATCAGGGCCGTCTCTTCGCCACAGACGAAGGCACCGCTGCCAACCCGGATCTCGACGTCGAAGTCGAAACCAGAGCCAATAATGTCTTCTCCTAGCAGGCCATATTCGCGTGCCTGCCCCAGGGCAATGGAGAGGTTCTCGACGGCCAGCGGGTATTCGTTGCGAATGTAGACAAACCCCCGCGTGGCACCCATCGCGTGCCCGCCGATGATCATGCCCTCAACCACACTGTGTGGGTTGCTTTCCAGCAGGCTGCGGTCCATAAACGCGCCGGGGTCTCCCTCGTCGGCGTTACAAATGATGTATTTCACGTCGCCCGGTGCCCGGCGGCACAGGTCCCACTTGACGCCCGTCGGAAAGCCAGCCCCGCCCCGGCCTCGTAGCCCGGACTGCTTGACATCTTCGATGACCTGCTCCGGCGTCATCTCGGACAGCACTTTGCTGAGAGCCATGTAGCCGTCGCGGGCGATGTAGTCCTCGATACGGGTGGGGTCGATCTCGCCGTTCAAAGCCAGGACACGGCGCATCTGGCTGGCGTAGAAGGGCCAGTCGTGATCACGAGTAACGGCTTGTCCTGTTGCCGGATCGACGTACACGAGGCTATCGACGATCTTCCCCTGCGCGACTGTATCCGTCACGATGGCGGTAGCATCCGCTGCAGACACCCGGCTGTAAGTGATTCGCTCAGGGTCGATGGTGACAAGTGGTCCCAACTCACACAGGCCACGGCAGCCAGTGGACACCAGCTCTATCTCGTCTGCCAAGCCTTCTGCTTGCAAAGCTTCCTGCAGGCGGGCCAGCACTTTCTGACTGCCCAGCGCACGGCAGCCGGTACTGTTGCAGACCCGGATGTGACGTTGGTGTGCTTCGGATTCGGCTTTTGCTCTCTGGCGGAAATCGGAGAGCGTCTGGGGATCGCGCAGTTCAATCATGGCCGTCTTCCGACTCGCGCATCACGCGCTTCAGAAGCCTGTCTACTTTCTTGGTCGTCATCTGACCCTCGTATTCGCCGTCCAGCACCGCGACAGGGCCTAGAGCACACGCACCCAGGCAGTTGCCTGTTTCCAGGGTGAACAAGCGGTCCCGCGTCGTCTCGCCCGGTTCCACACCCAGTTGGGTCTCCAGGCGATCCAGGATTTGCAGCGCCCCTCGAACGTGACAGGCTGTGCCTGTACAGACCTGGAGGGTGTGCAGCCCTCGGGGGAGGAGACTGAAGGCGTGGTAAAACGTGGCTACGCTGTAGACCTGGCTCAACGGCACCCCTAGCCGCTCGCTGACCAGGATCATCGCCTCCTGGGGCAGGTACCGGTACCGGCGCTGGACGTCTTCTAACACATGCATAAGAGAGGCATCTTTCCCCTGCTCCTCAAGTACGTGTGCGAGGTCGCTCGCTTCGAAATACGTCACATTACTGTCCTCTCTCGTGGTATGCTTACTAAGGACGTCGGCCCCTGGCCTTCAACAAATCCCTCGACATCTGTCTGCTAATCCGGTTCTGTGTGTCGGCACTCCTGCCACAGGTAAAATCAGTGTGTCGGAATAGTCGCTCGGCCCGCAGGGGCCGAGCGACGTTCCGTATGGCAACCTGGCAGGCTATTAGCCAGCACAACTTCACTGTATGCTATACATCATGAAAAACGCATAGAAAGGGGAATGGGAAGAATGAAAATCACATGAAAAAAACTGCCGGGGTGGAGAACCTCGGCAGTCAGGACCCAGCACTTATGAACTTGTTGTTTGTCAGGCTTGATCCTCCGGGCAGGCCAACGTGTAGCCTACTCCCCGGCTGGTCACGATCATCTTAGGGTTGGCTGGGTCAGGCTCGAGCTTTTGACGTAAGTGACGGATATAGGCACGCAGATAGTCGAGGTCGTCGCGGTATTCTGACCCCCACACAGCGGTAAGAAGTTGTTCATGCAAGAGAACTTGATTGCGATGCTGGGCCAATTCATACAAGAGATTGTATTCTGTGCGAGTGAGGTGGACTTCCCGCTCGCCAACCCTCACGCGACGACGGGCAAGATTGACCCGCAACTCACCACAAATTATCTCGGCTTCAGGGGATGCTACCGTGGCATTGCGCGCGCGCTTGAGCACGGCTCGCACTCGCGCTAACAATTCTTTGGAGCTGAAGGGTTTGGTCAGATAGTCATCCGCGCCAGCCTCAAAACCGCGCAGGAGGTCATCCTCGCGCGCTTTGGCTGTGAGCATAACGATCGGCACGTCCGAAAACTCGCGTACACGGCGGGCAACCTCATATCCATCGGTTTCATCGGCCAAGACGATATCTAGCAGGACGAGATCGGGTTGTTCAACGGCCACTAACTCTACTGCATGCTTGCCGCTACCCGTGGATAACACAGAAAAACCGGTGGCAGTAAGCACTTCCTGAACAAGGTGTACCAGTTTGGGTTCATCGTCTATGACGAGAATCTGTGGATTGGACATGGTCCTCCCAACGACGTTGCGTATCTCGCATTATCAACTCGATACATTATCCATCTTATTCTGTCTCGGAACTCGACACTTGCGGGAGCGAGAAATAGAGCGTTGTGCCCTGACCCACTTTGCTCTCGGCCCAGATCCGCCCGCCGTGCGCCTCCACGATGGCGCGGGCCACCGGTAGGCCCAGACCAGTACCGGCCACGTGGTAGCCGGTCGCAGATTTCACCCGGAAGTACTTCTCAAAGAGGGGGATCAGGTCCTCGGGCGAGATGCCTACACCTTGATCCGCGATGCTGATCACGACATCGAAAGGGCGCACTTCGCCTCGGATCATCACCAGCCCCCCATCGGGCGAATACTTGATTGAATTGTCAAGGATATTGCGAAGCACCTGCCTGACGCGGCGGTGATCAACATCCACGACGGGAAAATTGGGTGGGAAGTCCACCACAAGCCGGTGAACCTCGGTGCGATGCTGCATGTCCTCGGCGACCTCGTGGCTCAACCGCTCCAGGCGTAAGGGTTGGCGTTCGATGACGAGTTGGCCCACGTCAATCAGGGAGGAGTCAAGCATGTCGGTGACCATCGCCTGTAGATTGTCGCACTCCTGATCAATCAAGCGGAGGAACTCGTGGCGCTTCTCGTCGGTCCATGTGACCTCATCCAGCAGGAGTGCCGTTGAGTAGCCCTTGATCGCAGTGAGCGGCGTGCGCAACTCGTGAGAGAACTGGGCCATCACTTCTGATCTGAGGTGGTCGGCTTGCTCGGCACGACGCATGGTCTCAGCCCTCTCCTCAAGTCGTGCGCGGTCAATTGCCAGTGCAATCAGATCAGCCAGAGTTTGTACAAATGGCAGGTCACCCTCGCTAAACTCGGCGGGGCCCTCCATCGTCGCGAGAACAAGCACGCCGTATTTCAGGTCACGTACCTGAAGGGGAACTGCCAATTCGCTAAGTGGTGTAGCCTCGGTGGCCAGCGCACAGATCATGGCGGAGCGGTTGGCCGGACGCATGTTAGCCATCGCTTCAGCGACCGCGGCACGGGAGCCAAGGAGGCAAGCTGTTCCCTCTTCGAATACTCTGCCTGAGATGGACTCGCCCAGGCGAATGCCAATGTCTCGTAAGGCTTCGAAATTGACGCCGAAAGCAGCCTCCGGGCGAAGCAGGCCGGAGGCCTCGTCCCAGAGCAGGATGATACCGATGTCGGCCTGTTCGATGGCTTTGTAGAGCTGATCCACCACCGAACTGAGCAGCGCGGGGAGGTCTGTCGAAGCAGCGATGATTTTTGCGATCTCGGTGAGAGTGTACAGTTCCTGATTAAGGCGTTCGAGGTCGCGTCCATCTGAAGCGGCCATAAATCCCTCCGCAATTAGTCTAGGTTCGCCAGAGGGAGACGTCAATGGACGAAAGGTATCGACTGAAGCGACAAAAATCCGTAGAATTTGCCGATTAGGAAGGGATTAGTGCGTGACAATGTCGAGTGTTCTCACATTGCTGAGCCCGATTCGCTGAGCACACGACCATTGTCCGCCAGCAGGCACAGGTTGTTCTTCTCCACGCCCCAATCAATACCCAGGTAGTGCATGGCAGCCCTCCAAAAACTCAATGAACGGGTTTGAGAGCTGAACATGTGTGAGGCGTGTGCTCCCTACGGCGCTCGCGGCGCGACATCTTTACGACGCCCACATGCGGCCGTGCCAGGGGACGGTCTACACGAAAGGTCCTCGCGGGACGGCAAGATAAGGGTCCTCACTGACACGGGTAGCTCCCACCTGGACAGTGTAGAACCAGGTTGGTGTAGCTACCAGGAGGCCGCTTTGAGCGGCCTCCCCCCGACCTATAATGCTCCTAGGAGCATTATAGGGAGCAAGATAAAAGAGTAGACCACTTCGTGCCACCCAGCCCTGAGATCTCAGCCTCCGGTGTGTGTTACACTCGGACACCGACCGACCACGCCATGCTACCAGTCGCTGAGATTTCAGGATTCTGTATGTGTGACATGCCCACTCAAGCCTTAGCTCGCCTCAGTACACAGCCAGGATAGCTACCACTCCATCGCGGAACCCACACAGGCTCCCAAGAGATCCCCATCCTCGCATTGGTGAAGCCTGAAGGTGTACTTCCTGCCCGTAAACCACTCAGGCCTAACTACAAAAACTTGTGGTACAGAAACTTGCAGTTTTGTCGCAGAACTATTGCGTCCTGGCGATACGCGCCTTATCATTCGAACACGTGTTCGTGGTTCTGTAGAGGTGCATTGTTTGGTTCCAGAGGTCAAGAGGGCAACTGCCAGCCGACAAGAAATCACTGTCGATGAAGTTAAGCGAGTCCTCGAGGTGGGAAGATTGCTGTTGTCCGCTCTCACGCAGACCGAGATCGAGATACTCAGGCAGCATTTCCAAAAGGTGCTCTCAAACCCCAGCGCCGGGCATACCGGCACGGATACTGCACACGACGGAGATTAGATCACGCTCATAGCACTTGACGGCGTCAGGAACTTCGAAGAGAGTTGATATGTACCATCCCTGCTACTGGAGCACTGCACATTGAGCATCTAACTCGCCTCAGGCTGGGCCATCTACCTGCGCGTCAGCGACGAGGACCGGCAGACGCCTGAGCGCTTGTTTGCCATGCAGCGCCAGCGCATCACAGAGCACCTGCTCAGTGCATCCTCTTCCCCTTTCTACCGGGAGTACCGGGACATACTAACCGGCACTACCGCTAGGCGCGCCGAGTACCAACAGATGCTGACCGATGCTGCCCACGGGCGCTTCTCCCACCTGGGTCTTCACCGGGCCGACCGTTTTGGGCGTGATACGGTCGAGGGATTGCAGGCGGCTACCAAGCTCATGAGCCTGGGCATCAAGATCCGCGTGGCGCACATGCCCTCACTCCAACCGGAGACGCCGGACGGCTTCTTCATGTTCGTCCTCCAGATGGGCCTGGCCCAACGCGAGGTCGACGTGCTGCGCCAGCGGGCCAGGGATGGCATGGAGGCCAAGCTCCGGGCGGGTGGTTGGGCCTGCAAGGCTCCCGACGGTTACGTCAACAAAGAAGAGGCCATCAAGAACGGCAAGTACCATCGCTGTGTTGAGCAAGACCCCGCAGTGGTGCAGGGACTGCGCGAGGCCTGGGATCTGCTGCTCACCGACCGCTATACTATGAAACAGATCTGCCGCGAACTGGCCGCGCGCGGCTGCACTCGCTCTGGGGATAGGCCTTGGGCCTGGATCGATCCGGAGTCCGGCAGATGGAACCATGCCGCCAACAGGCTGCACGAGATCTTCCACAACCCCTTTTATGCTGGCTGGGTGGTATCAAAGCGGTTCGGCATCGCGTATGGCCAAGTGCGCGGCAAGTGGGAGCCGGTCGTCACGATGGAAGAGTTCGAGCGTGGTCTTGAGGTTCTTTGCAGCCATGACGCTCACAAGTCGCGGACGCGCCGGCATTTCTACCTGCTGCGCGGCCTGCTGTGGGTCGAGGTGGGCGGGGCACGGCACAAGATGTTCTGCTCTACGCCCACCGGGCGCTCGCGCAGCTACTCCTACTACCTCACACACGACAGGCTGAACGGTCAGAAGATTCGTATCCCCTGCGAGATCGTCGACGCTCAGATTCCCAACTGGCTGAGGGGCATCACGATTGACCCGGAGGACCTGCCCGCTATTTGGGAAATCTACCGGAAGCAAGTTGCCAGGGCGACACACGCCGACCGTGAAACTGAAATTGCCAGCCTCAGTCACCGGCTGGCGCAGCTACGGGAGGAGGAGGCGCGGTTGGGGAGACTGCTTATCACTGGAAAGATGAGCGAAGAGACGTATGATCGCCTGCGGGCGGAATGGCAGGAGAAGCTGCGTCTGACTGAGACTAACCTCGCGGACCTGGAACGTGACACCGCCATATACCTGGATGACCTGGACACGGCGCTGATCCTGCTGACCAGAGCATGCGATCTGTATTCACGTCTCGAAAACGAACAGCACGCCACGCTCCTGCAAATTCTGGCAAAGCGGATTATAGTGAGTGCCGACGGCGAGATGATTGACCACGAGCTTCACTCACCCTTCAAGTACCTTGCAGGACTCGTGGCTAGTTTTCAAAGTAATGACCCCAATGGGCGTGGTTCGGAACAGGTCCGAGTAAGCCCATAATCTAGCCCCTGAAAAGGGGCATTTTTGTGCCACAATTAGATTGTCGAGGGTGAGCAAGGGCGAAAACCCATTTGCTCATACTAGACCTTTCGTGAGGGGGGCAATATGAACCGAACGCGAATTGTAACTATGCTGGTCGGTGCGGCCCTAGGGCTAACGTGGGGGGCTTCACTTCGTGCGTGGATGACTACGCTGGCTCTTTACTTCGGGGATCGACCTGAAATGAGTTGGGAAGGTACATTCTTGGCTACCTTGCTACCTGCGACATCAATGGGGGCACTGTTGGGTGGGGCGTACTATGCACCGCAAGCTAAGGACAGCAAGAGATGGCGATGGACCGCCATTGCGCCACTGCTGTTGGTTCTTGGTTCGGTGATATTCGTTGAGGATTTCATCCCAACCCTGATCAACACCGGACTAGGTGGTGGAGCTATTGCCGTGACATTGATCGGCCTGATTGGCGGATACGCGATTTCGGGGCGTGGGCCCCTTTGGGGACGGGTTGTGGCTGGCGTGATCTGCGGTGCTTTCTTGATTGCTCTCGCAGGTGGCGTCTATTTCGCTGACCGTACTTCTGGCCCGATTCAGCCTGATGAGACGTTTGGGCTGCTCTTCTTTATCTTGCTGATGGGGGTATTCATCGTGGGTGCGTCAGTACCGTATCGTATAGTAGAACAAAGCAGGCAGCGTTGACCCGCGGAAGTACTGAGTAGACTTGGCAACCGGGCGCGTGAGCAGTATCCTCACAAGCCGTTATTCCGCGGCACAATCTCAGTACATATAGAGGGGCCAAATGTAGCCCAATACAATTGGATCTCATGTCCGGTTGGTCGCAGGTTCGAACTGCGGAGCGTGCCGGGCCCACCTTATTGCCCCCGCCGGGGGGCTTTTTTGTACCAACGGATCAGGGGAGCAGCATATGGACGCTCTAATCGCCCAATACACGGCACTGCTCAATGACCTGCTTCTCAGCCCTGAAATACCGTTCGATGAAAACCTGCGACGCTCTCTGCCAACTGAGGGAGGCGTCTACCGTTTCGCTGTTGCACAAGCAGAAAGGTGGGGACCTCTTTCCTGACTACCTCATAATTCTGAGTTGCGCCTTGTGCTGCCAGCATGACCTCTCTCTTCCCGTAAAGTCGCTTCAACGGTTCCGTGGCGCTCAGGCGCGAGCCTGCCTGACAGCCTCGACAAACTGCTCTGCCCGCTCGATGATGTCGTCGAAGCGTCCCTCCTTGGCCCAGGCTGTAGGGCACAGTGCGCTACCGGCTCCCACGGCGACGACGCCCGCAGCGAACCAGTCGGCAACGTTGTCTATCGAGACGCCGCCCGTCGGCATGATGAGCAGGTCGGGGTACGGGCCTTTAAGGGCCTTGACGTAGCCAGGGCCGGTGAGGGAGCCAGGGAACACTTTGATGACATCTGATCCTAATCGCCGGGCCATCATCACTTCTGAGGGTGTCAGCGCTCCCATCATGGTCAGCAGGCCGGTGTCCGTCATCGATTGGGCCAACTCCGGCTCGGTGTGGGGGCTGACGAGGAAGCTGGCTCCGGCCTCAACAGCTTGGCCGGCGTGTTCAGGGTCGGTGAGAGTGCCCATCCCCAGGAGAATCTTGTCGCCGTATTCTTGGCCGAGGACCTTGACGACCTGTGGGGCGTCAGGTGTGGTGAAGGTGATTTCGATGCCCAGCACCCCGGCGCTTACCAACGCGTCCACCATCTTCAGGGTCAATTCCAGCGAAGGTCCGCGGATCACGGCCAGCAGTCCCAGGTCCTGAACGCGGGTGAGGCAATCTTCTTTGTTCACGATTTCCTCCTTACCCTTTTCAAACAACGCGATGCTGTGGTTCTGCACCGCGCAGCACGGCGAGACAGTCATGCAAGGCCATACGGCCCATGGTGTTGGTGGCCCCGTCGGTGTGAGAGCCGGTGTGTGGGGTCACGATAACATTGTCCAATTGGAGCAGTGGGTGATCGGCCCCCGGGGGCTCTTGACGAAAGGTGTCCAGAGCCGCGCCGGATAGCTTGCCACGCTGCAAGGCTTGCAGGAGGGCCGCCTCGTCAATCAGTTCGCTGCGGGCGGTGTTGACCAGATAGGCTCCGTCTTTCATGCTGGCGATCAGGCTGGCGTCAAACATGTTTTCAGTAGCGGGTAGGAGTGGCAGGTGGAGCGAAAGTATGTCTGATCGCCGGATGATCTCGTCCCGCTCGTGCCGCTCGACGCCGAATTGGGCTGCTTGGCGGGCATCGACGGCGGGATCATAGCCGATGATCCCGCAGTCAAAACCGCCGAGCATTTGCGCCACATGGCGGCCAATGGCGCCCAAGCCCAACAAGCCAATCGTTTTGTCCGCCAATGTACTGCCCCTCAACCGGGGCCACCGGCCAGACTTGGTTTGGGCGTTGGCAAGAGGAATGCTGCGGACTAAGGCCAGCATCAGACCCACCGTGAGTTCGGCGACAGACGTGGCGTTGGCACCTGGTGTATTGGTGACGACGATCCCTTTCCTCTTGGCCGCCGACAGATCCACGCGGTCCACGCCAACACCATAACGGGCAATGACGCGCAGGCGGTCAGCGGCTTCGATAACCTGCTGGTTGATGTCGTCAAGTCCGGCGATTAGGGCATCTATCTCGCTGACCAAAGGTAGCAGTTCTTCAGCAGACAGAGCGCGGCCAGCGGTGTTGTAGACGACTTCACCCACCTCGGCTTCAAGGTCAGATCGCAGCGAGGGGTCATTCATGGCATACGAGGTCGGAGTGACCAGGACGCGGCGGTTTTTCAGGCTGCTCACGAGCGCGCACCTGGAGCGAGCCAACGTGGATTGTCGATGATTTGCGGCTCGCCATCACGATGAACGACCAGCTTGCGAAACCCCTGTGTCTCTATGGTTCCATAATCGTGACCGGCATTGCCGGGGTAGACAAAGAAGGTGACGAGATCTTCGGTCAGGCTGGTGTTGACCGAGCGATGAGCCCAACGAGGCGGCACGTAGAGCACGCCGTTGGGCTGCAGTGGTTCCACCGCCCACTCGCCTTTTGGTGTCTCCATGATCATCACACCCTGACCCTTCAGACAGTAATACACCTCGGCGGTATCGAGCACGGTATGGAAATGGCCTTTGGTCATGAAGTACTCATCGCCTACCAGCCCGGGATGAACGACCGAAAGGCCGTGGAGTAACTCGCCAGCGATTTCGGGACGCCTGAGTTCGTAAACGTCGTAAAGCAGGATGTCCTCGTCATCCAGAGCGCTCTGGTAAGCGGCGTCATCGGCGAACATGCCGGTCATGTTTGACAGGCGGCGCTGGATGTGGTTGTCGTAGTGGTTTAGAATGGCATCGGCCACAGATACGTCAAAGGTAAACGGTCTATCGCTCATGCACGTGAGTCCTTTTGGGTTTCGGCGCGGGCGAGGCGGTGTGCTGTGTCCTCCCCGGTCAGTTTGCGAACAGTGCTGAATGGATGGCCGATGTTTTTCAGGCGCGGAATGATCGCCGCAAGCAGCGCGGTCAGGCCGGGGCCAGCGCCCAGGCGTTGCCACACGGGCACATCGGCCATGTCTGTCGCGATGACAACGTGGTTTTCCAAGCCAGCTTCAACCATTCTGTGGAGCAGCGGCCAAACGTTCTGGTCAGGGTGGTATTTGGGTCGAAAGAATGTACGGTATTCCAAAGCAATGCCATTCTGGGCCAAGCTGCGATGGAGGGCGAAGTCTGGTCGTTTGTCCATATGGCAGAGGATGAGCTTACGTGTAGGCAGGCCAGCGTCCAGCATAAACGTGGCTATCTGCTCGGCGTCAGCGCCTTCTTCGGTGTGCCCCTCGATGGCCGCATCGGTTTCCCTGCTGGCCCCTTCACTTGTAGAGGGTGATGTCGAATTTGTAGCGGTCCCCCCGGTAGAGCCCTTCGACGTATTCGACGGGGTTATCTCTTGACGAATAGGTCACGCGCAGCCTGAGCATCAGGGCAGCTGGCACTTCCAGGTCTAACAGGCGTGCTTCCTCTGGCCGGGCGAGAACTGCCTCCAGCGTCTGATCAGCCCGTACCAAGCTGATGTTGCACTCTTTGCGCAGGGCTTCATACAGCGAATGGGTGCTGTAGTCGTAGTTTGCCACCTGTGGGCAAAGCGACAGTGCCACGTGAGCCCGCTCCAGCAATGTTGGCACGCCATCGGCCAAGCGGACACGGTAAACATACAAGATCGGAGTGCCCGGCTCCAACTTCAGGCGGCTGGCTACGTCGCCGGACGCTTCCTGGGTGTATTGGTCAACGACGATTGAACTGGGCTTCATTCCCAGTTCCTGCATGCGCTCGGTGAAACCCATGATGACGAGTCCCTGGCTGAGCTTTGGAACGCCAACATACGTGCCCTTGCCCTGCCGGGTGTAAATCCATCCCTCTTGCGCCAGTTTGCTGAGGGCCTGGCGAACAGTCATGCGACTCATGCTGAATGTTTCGCTGAGTTCCCGTTCAGAGGGGAGACGCGTGTGGGGTGGGTAGGTCCCGGAGACGATCTTATCCAGCAGGATGGCCTTCAATTGCTGATAGAGTGGTGTGGGCCTGTGCCGATCTACTCTCATCGAGGCGTTCTCCTATTGGCAAGGAGGTATCACAAATCAACCACAAGGGTCGGGCAAGAGAGCGTTGCGCGTTGGTCCGCAAGGGACATTCACGCCTGGCCGGGCTGGATTCAACGACGAGATTGGTGGTCGCTCCCAAGCAGGAGGAGGCTAGACTCCTCCGTGCTGCCCGTACTCACAGGCATAGCGGTACACCTCAACGATGTTCTCAGGTGGCACGTCACTCTGAAGGTGGTTGGTTGGTGCCATCACATAACCGCCACCTGCTGCCATATGGTCTACTATACGGCGCACCTCCGTGCGCACGTCCTCGAGCGAACCGCGCATGGCACCCTTCGTATCCAGGTGACCGTGAAAGATCAGTTGTGAACCGAATGTCGTTTTGAGCTCCTGAGGCGTGTTGCCTGCTACGTCCGGCTCCATCGGGTTAAGCACCTCGACGCCGATCTCGATCAAATCAGGGATGAGCTTGAAGACAGAGCCATCCGAGTGCAGAAACAGCTTGGCGTGCGGTGCCTTGCTTTTGATCAACGCGTTGAGTTCGCGCCGCGCTGGTGCTAAGATCTGGTTGAAAGTCTTGGGCGATATGAGCGGCGCATTTTGCGCTCCGTAATCGTCTACGGTCTCGACCATGTCTACATACGGCCCGACGGCGTTCAGGTAGACTTCGTAGAAACCCATCTGGACTTCTTTGACCTTGTGCACCAGCGCAGTTGCGAACTGCTCATCGATCACGAGATCCATGAGAAACTGCTGTACACCACGCAAACGTTGCGCCAGTTCGAAGATGCCATGTAGCGGTGCGCGGGCGGAGATTGCATAGTCGGTGGTCTCGCGCAGATGCCTAGCCTCCTCTGCCAACCCTTCGACACGGCCTGGGTCGTAAGGATCAGGCCATGGGTAGGCGTCCAGGTCGCTTACCGTCGCCCCTTCCAAAGGCGCGTTGGCAAAGCCCATGACGTCACCTACCTGCTTAAGCAGCATGCCCCACTCGTCTGGCACGAGGCCATCTTCGGTCACCGCCGGCTGCCAGTTGGCTGGCTCGCAGATCCACACGCGACGGAAATCCACGGCGAGCGCATCCAAGACACGCTCGTCGTAGTATCTGACGTTCCATGCCTTGCGGAACATTCGCCCCTCACCCTGTAAGCCCAGGTGATCGCGCAGCGCGAAATAAGCCCGGTCATTCAAACACGACGCTGTGCCCATGAAGTCCGTCGGCATCCGGTCGGGCTCCTTGTGGGCGAAAGATGTCAGAACACGCTCGCGCGGGGTCATCATGTTCACAGCCTCTTCTCCATTATGATCCAGCGGGTTATCTCCTGGAAGCCCTTACTATGGTACAGAGCATAAGCGACATCGTTGCGCTGTGGACTTGTGTGTAACTCTACTTCGCAGTATCCGGCTTCGGTAATAGCGGCCAGTGCGCTTTCGAGCACCAAGCGGCCCAGCCCGCGCCCCCTCAACTCCGGGTCGATCCACAAATGCCAAAGAGCTGCGCGCCCCGGACGCCGCATAGGATACCATACACATTGTCCCACTAGCCTGTCGCCCTGAACGAGCGCCAGGGAATCGTGGGTGAATTCGCCACCACCCTCATACTCATAGGGCTCGGCGTACTCCGGCAATCGCGGGGCCGGGCCTGGCCACACCTCCTGGGGCGCGATCCGTACCAAACGCAGGTCGTCCGGCACATCGCGGGGAGATGCGTGCTCGGCACGGCGTAGAGGGGCAACCATCGAGACCTCCGGTTCTGCCCGCGCTTGATAACCGGCCCTCCGCAAGAAGTCCAGCAGCGCCACGTCGTCGGCGTTGAGGCCAATGATCTCAGTTGACCCGCAGAATGGCTGGCGCGGCCCTTCGCGGGCGTGGTAGAAAGGCGCACGCAGCCCATGGATGAATGCCATCTCGCATTCTGCGGCCAGCAGCTCCTCCGCTTTGGCCAGCAAGGCCCGACCCAGACCGCGACCACGAGCCTCCTGGCGCACGAAGGGACCGAAGATATAACCTCGCCCGGCCAGACTCGCGTAGCGTCGGATGGCGACAGGCGGAACAATGGCATGGACTGCGCCCAGCAATCGGCCCTCCTCGTCGGCTGCCACCAGTAGCCCCGCCGGGTCGAAGCCTGGATGCGCGAGGACGCGCTGCCGGAATTCGTCCGGAGTGATAGGTGCAGCCGCGCGGCGACCGCTGATCGCCTCGTTAACGAGTGCCACCAGTGGTTTCAGCATCAAGGGTGTGAATGGTTTGAGTGAGACTCTCATGATTCGAGTCTTGGAGGATCGCGTGGGTTATCCCGTAACAGGTCGAGGGCGAACGCAACAAGTTGTTCGCCAGCTTCCTGCGCGAACAGAGCCATATCTACTTCGTAACCACCCTTCTCGTAATCGGACCGTGACGGCATATAGCCGAGGTAATCATTCGCATAACAGGCTACTAGCGTACGGTCAGCTCCGGCGGCTTGACGCAGCGTCAGACCAAGGTGCGCGAACAACTCAACAGGAAAGGTGCATAGGATCATCTGTCCGACTTGCAGCGTGCAAACCTCTACCGGCATCAAGTCTTGCGCAACCCGTTGCTGCAACGCCCCCTGTTGAAACTCGATACCCTCGACGATCGTCTCGGCTTGTCGGAGTTGCCAGGTCGGCACGTTTTGTCGGCGTGCCTCGGCCAGGGCCTGACGAGCAACGTCGAGTCGCCGCTGTAGCTCTTCGCGAGAGGGAGGGCTTGTCGTCGGGAGGGCGATCTTGCCGCAATTCAGCCACAGGTGCACATCGTTTATCGGCGTCATGTCGACAGCCGCCTCGCGAACAGCATCGGCCAACAGGCCCGCCAATCGCTCCGCCTCGTCGAATGTCGATTCCCGACGGGTGTAACGTGTGCTGACGTCGCCTGCCGCCCCGGACAGCCCCAGCGCAATCAGACCGTCACCTGCATTCTCCAGCGCCCGACAGGCCAGTCCAACCAGGTCTCCCGAAAACAGGCGATTCTCAGGGCCGAGGACGGTCGGGTGGCAGGCCTGACTGAACAGTAGCGCGTGTGTCTGGCCGTCCAGGCCATCAAAGCGCGCCACGACAACGTCGGTGTCCGCCGGGCCGTCCGGTGACCGGCGGTTCGCCCCCACATTGGGCGCGCATCCCACACTCACAGAAACTCGCACGACCTGCTGGTTGGCCAGCGCCTCCTGAACCGCAACCACTATTGCCGATTTCAGAGATGCCTGTATAGCGGCGTCTGGAGTCCCCAGAAAGGCAGACGCGAAGCTAAGCACACCATCATATACCTTCTGGCTCACCAGACCGCCGGGTCCTGCGTGTGTATGAGTCGCTGCCACGATGATGTGTCTTTTTTCAAGCCCAGTGGCGGTCGACACCGCGTCGCGGATATCTTCAACGAAGTCCCCGGTGAGCAAGAGCACATCAACGACGATAAGCCCGACGGCCACATCGTCCGCCGAAAGGACAAGGGCGCGCGCATATAGATCGTCATGCACGCCGGTGGCAGCTTGAGTCCGCGCCGCATACCCCGCCAACGTGGTGCCAGCGGATGGTGTGATGTTGACACGAGATACGCCGGCTTTCAACACCGGTTAGCCTCTTTTGTGGTCGCCACTCTGGCGTGGCTCACATCACTTGCTTAGTGACCCAAGTGCCTGGACGAACTCCGCCATGACCCGTTCCGGCGCGGTCAGGGCCGTTCCCACCACGACCGCGTGCGCGCCAGCGCTTATCGCCTCCGCGCAGTCCTGTGGAGTCTTGAAGTGCCCCTCGGCGATGACAGGCACCGGAACGGCCTCAACCAGGTCGCGCACAAGGCCGACAGGAGGGCCTGGGATTCTCTCATCCGGGTAGGCGTAACGGGCTGAGGTGGTAGCGACGATGTCCACGCCCTGCTCTACGGCAAACACCGCGTCGGACACGGTGGCGATGTCGGCCATCACCAGCACGTCGAGCTCCTCCTTTATGCGGCTAATACGTGTCTTGAGGGCTTCGATGTCCTGGTCGTAGTCGGGCAGCACGTGTAGGGCGACGATCTCGCTACCCAGGCGGGCGATTTCAGCGGCTGCCTCGAAGATGGGTGTGATGTAGACACGCGGGTGCTGGGTGGGCAGGCGGATCTTGTAGATGCCGAGCATGGGCAGGTTGACCGTGCCCTTGATAGCTGCCACGTCCAGCGGGCCATCGGCGCGGATGCCGACTGCGCCAGCCATCTCCGCCGCCCGTGCCATCGCCGCCATGTAAGCCGGTCCGTGCAGCGGCGCGCCCGGCGCGGCCTGACACGAGACGATCAACCCGCCCTTCATTCCAAGGTCGTCTAGTTCTGGGGGCATTATTTCGTCCTATCGCAGTTCGGGTTCCTCGCGGCCCGGCGGCAGGATTGCGTCCAATACATCACGCATAGCCGAGGGGGCATCCGGATTTAGGCCCTTGGCGAGGGTCCAGTAGTAGGTCAGCAGTTGCAGTGGCGGCAGGTAGAACAGCCCCGCCAGCAAACGGTCGACGGGTTCCGGCACTCTCAGTACACTGTCGGACAGCCCTTCCAGATCCAGCCCCGGTTCGACGATGCTCAGCCGGTGCGCACCGAACTTGCCGGTCAGGCGGAGCAGTTGTTTGCTGAGTTGCAGATCGAAGGCGGTGATGAGTGGTATGAGCAGCCACTTCTCGTCAAACGGCCCCAACGGGCCGTGCAGCAGATCGCCGGTGTCGTCGCAGTGGGTGGCGACGTAGGCCGTCTCTTGAATCTTCACGGTGGCTTCGAGCGCCACGCCATAGTTGCTGCCAGTGCCAACCACGACCACAGGCTCTAGCGGCTGAATGGCCGGTATAAGGGCACGCAATGCTGGCTCGACGGCTTGTATGGTGCGTTCGATGGCGTCCGGTGAAGCACGCAGGGCTTGCAGGCGCTCGGTCGCCTCGTCGTCATCCGGTGTCGCCAGTGCCAGCGCCATACGCATCAGCAAGCCCGCACAGCAGATCACACTTTTCGTCTTGGGGAAAGTGACTTCTGGCCCTTCGCCCGTGACAAGTGCCAGTTGCGCGTTCTGGGCCATCAAACTGTCGGCCACACCGGTCATTGCCACACCGAAGGCACCCCGCTCGATAGATTCCTTGAGCGCATTAACCACCCACTCGCGCTCGCCCGAACGCGAGACGGCAACCACCAACGTGTATTCATCCACCATCCGAGTGGCGTAGTGACCCAGTTCGGTGGCAGGCAGGACGTGTGTGGGGATAGCGGAGTGGTAGCGGAACGCAGGGGCAGCCATCATCGAGGCTGTGTAGGAACTGCCAATTCCGAGCACTACTACGCGCCGAAGCCGACCCTGCTGCACACGCTCTGCGATGGATTGGATGGCCGCTTCGTTATTGTCCAGTGTGCGCTGGAGGGCCGCCGGGTTCTCGCGGATGTACTCTAGCATATGGTATTCAGACATTTTTTGTTATCCGTTGGAGGTGTTAGCATTGGACTACTGCTAATCCAATGCGTCGCCATTTTCAAATTCCAGCTTCTTGAGTTCGTCAGTGCCGGTAATCATAGAGACGATTTCGTCACCCACGAGGCCCCTGATCTTTCGCTCGCCGCGAATGATACCCCGGCGGAGCACCACAACCCGGTCCACCACCGAAAAGACGTGCTCCAGGTTGTGGCTGATAATCACGGCTGCTATGCCCTGCTCCTTCAGACGCCGGATCAGGTCCAGCGCCTGCTGCGATTCGCGCACGCCCAGCGCCGCCGTGGGCTCGTCGAGTAATACCAGTTTCTTGCCCCAGCCCGCCGCACGGCCCAGGGCGATTGCCTGGCGCTGCCCGCCTGATAGCACTTCGACTTTCTCGCGTACCGAGCCGAGGTTGATTTTCAACCCCTCCAGGATTTGGGTCGTCTCCTGCTCCATCTCGCGGTTCTTGAGTACCTTGATACGCCCAAACAAGTACGGGCTTACGCTCTCGCGGCCCAGGAACATGTTGGCGACCACATCCAGATTGTTGATGAGTGCTAGGTCTTGGTACAGGGTCTCGACGCCCAGCGCCTTGGCGTCATCAGGGCTGTGTATGGTGACCTCTTGGCCTTCAAAAGTGATGGTGCCTGAGTCAGGATGCTCGACGCCAGAGATGATCTTGACCAGCGTCGACTTGCCCGCCCCGTTGTCACCCACCAGGCCGACCAGTTCCCCCGGGTAGACGCGGAAGTCCACGTCTCGGAGCGCCTGGACGGCACCGAAACTCTTGTTGATGCGCCGCATCTCCAGAAGGGGGTGTGTCTGTGTGGTGTTCATCGTTTCCTCGCTACCTCAGCCGTCGTTTGAGCGTGTCCAACCCCACCGCGACGAAGATCACCAGGCCGCGAACGATGCGATACCAGTAGGGCGACACGACCGCCACCGTCAACGCAGCGTTGATGGCACCCAAAAGCAATACCCCGCCCAGCGCGCCGATTAGCGATCCCTTACCACCTTGCAAACTCACGCCCCCGATCACTGCCGCCGCCATAACATCGAAGGCCATGCCCTCGGCCATGCCCGGCAGGGCAGCGTCCAGCCGGGCCGACATGAACCAACCAGATATTGCTGCCAGAAAGCCGCTTAACGTGAAGGCCACGATGACTACTTTGTCGGGCTCAAGCCCGAAGGCGAAGGATGCATCTCGGTCGCCGCCGACAGCGAACAGCTTGCGACCGAATAGCGTGCGGGTGGTGAGGAAGTGGAAAAAGGCGTACAGGCCCATGGTGATTACCACCAGCAGCGGGACAGGACCTACCTTGATGGACGCTACGCCCTTGTAAAGGTCGGGGAAGCGAATGACCGCCGTGCTTTTGGTGAAGATGATGGTCAGACCCCGGAACACGATCAGTGTCGCCAGGGTGACAATGAAGGGGTTGATCTTGAGTTTGGCGACGCAAAGGCCATTGAATGCGCCGATCAACGCGCCCACAAGCAACATGGCGGGCAACACGATCAGAGGATTGATTGCCCAGCCTGGCGTCGGTGGGCGTGTGCCCATCAGCACCGCTGCAAACATGGCGGTGAAGGCCAGCACCGACTCGACCGAGAGGTCAAAGTTGCCGGTGAGCAGGCACAGCGTCTCGCCGATGACCAGGACAGCCAGGAAGGTCGAGTGCAGTAGGATGTTAATCATCACAGCCGGCTGAAGGTAGTCTGGGATGAACGAGAATGCGATCAGAGATACCACCAGGATAAGCCAGATCAGGTTGTCCAGGATCCCATCGCGAATCTCAGGTCGCTGCCATAACGTCCGCCATCGGTTCGTGGTGGTCACCTGTGCTTCTACACTCATGGACCTCACCTTCTTTCTTCTCTTAGAGGCGGGCTGCTGGCGTCTGTGTAAGGGCACCAGCAGCCCGCTGACTAGCACGTTGCTACGGGCAGACAGGGATCTGCGTTATTCGGCGACTATGATGTTGCCCCATAGGTTAGGATCGTCCACCTCGTCCGGGCCGATCACCACGTTCTGCATGTTCAGCACTGGGCCCTGGTAGGGCTTTTCCTCACTCGGGAATCCGAGTTCGGGAGAGCCATACTCTGGGCTCGGGTAGATCTTGGCTGGCGACCAGGCTTTGCCGTCTTCCGCCCACTCGTCTGGCAATTCCTCGCCCTGGGCCAGCATATAGGCCATCTCGACAGCGGTGCCAGCGAAGTCGACTATTGGAGTGTTGATCGTGAAATCTACCCAGCCCTCGCGGATGTAGTCGAGCGCCTGGGGCATGCCGCCCACGCCGGCGAAGTAAATGTGGCCTTCCTCGCCCACTGTGCCATACTCTTCTGCCTCAAGGTACGCCACGATGCCGGATGACAGCCAGTCGCTATCCACGAAAATGGCGTCCACATCGGGATTGGTCACCAGCAGTTGCTCGACGTTGGCCGCTGCCTCTTCAGGCTCCCACGGGCCGCTCATCGCGGAGAGGACTTCGATGTCTGGGTACTGCTCCATGAGCGGATCCCAGCCCTCGCTGATGTCGGTCACCCAAGTATCGGCTAGGTCGCCAAACACGCGGATGACCTTACCCCTGGGCTCACCGTACTTCTCGGTCAAGTGATCGACGATCGCTTGGCCGCCGGTCCTGCCGAGGCCGGGTGTGTCTAAAATCAGCAACGCATCCAGTTGTTCGGTCTCCCACAGCGGACGATCGTAGTCCACTACGACGATGCCCGCCTCTTTGGCGCTCTCCACGCTGGGGACCATTGCCAGCACGTCTACCGAACTGAGTACAATCGCGTCCGGCTCGCCGATCATCGCGGTGTCGAACTGCTGCACCTGGGTCGCGACGTCATAGCCAGCGTCGTAAACCTCTAGTTCGACCCCCAATTCTTCGGCCCGCCGCTCGGCGCCTTCGATGGCAGCCACGTACCAATCGTCTTCGGTCCAGGGCACGAAGAAGGCGATTGTAACCGGCTCTTCCTCGACGGCTTCCTCCTCTTCCTCGGCCGGAGCTGCCTCTTCCTCAGCCGGAGCTGCCTCTTCCTCGGCCGGAGCTGCCTCTTCCTCGACGGCTTCCTCCTCTTCCTCGGCCGGAGCTGCCTCTTCCGCTGGTGCACATGCTGCGAGCGTCAGTGCAAAGATCAGCAAGCCGATGAGAAGTAGATGCCTCTTCTTCATGGTTTTGTTCCTCCCTAAAACTGGGTCAGAAGCACACAAGTTGAACGAGTCTGAGCTTAGGTCAATTTTGGTCGCTTGCAACCTCCTTTCACTCTCTTCCACTGTTAGCTTGAGGAAGATACTTGCCTGGGTACAAGATCAGGCTGGCACAGCCGATGGCCCCACCGTCTTTGCCGAGGGCCGAGATTTCAATACCCTCCAGGCGTTCCAGGTACCACGGGCTTGCCAGCCGGTTCATAGTATGGTAGATGGGCTCGATCAACAAATCGCCCGCCTGCCCGACGCCTCCCCCCAGCACGATCACACTTGGGCGGAAGATGTGCAGATACGAGGTGAACGCTACGCCCAGGAAGTGGCCCACCTGATTCATGATGTCTTTGGCAACCGCGTCGCCGGCCCGGGCGGCTTCGGACACGTCGCGGGCCTCCAGGTCGCCTTTGCGCTGCATGATTTCGGCCAGCAGCGTGTCCTTGCCGCGCTCCGCCTCTCTTATGGCCCGCCTGCGGATGGCCGGCGCAGCGGCGACGGCCTCCAGGCAACCGCGTCCCCCGCAGGTGCAGTCGGCTAGGCCCTGCGTATCCACGATAATCATACCGGTGTCGCCAGTGGTGCCGTAACTGTAATGAATCAGACCTTGATCCTCGGTGACGACGCTGGTGGCGATGCCGGTGCCGATTGCCATCAGTAACATGCGGTCGTAATCGGCCCCTTTGCCGAACATGTGCTCGGCGATGCCAGCTGCGCTCAGATCGTTGATCATGGCGAGGGATGGTCCCAGAGCCTCGCGCAGAGGCGGGTACATTGGGAACCCTTCCAGGGCAGGTATGTTGTTGGTCTGTCGATGAACCCAGTCGTCGCCTTCGTAGAAGTGGGGAATGGCAAAGCCGATGCCTTCAACGGTGTACCCCTCTGCCTCGGCTTTGCCTCTGAGGGCCAGCGCGGCTTCGATGATCTTTTGAACGATGGGTTCGGGGGCAGGGTCCTGGGGGGTCGGAACGGAGTCGCGCAGGTGAATGGTGCCTTCCTCGTCCACCAGAGCCAGCTTGACGAACGTCCCCCCGATGTCAACACCGATTGCATGCCGCGTCATGGTCACTTTGTCCTGTCCTAGACGGCGTAACTCAGATAGTTTATACGCTCGGGAGGGACGGATTGCTGCCTTGAGTACATGCGCAAACGCACTTTGACCAAACGGTAGCCGCAGTCCGTCACGAGATATCGCAGGCCATCTGCGTGGCAACCGCACACGGCTATGCGTACCTTGGTGCGCCCGGCAGCGGCTGCCAACCCTTCTATCTCGCCCAGCAGGCTGTCCAGGAGTCTCTCTTTGCCGGGCTGCACCATCAGGAGTTCCACGTTGGCGTAGTCTGGTGGCGGCGCTTGATTCCGTGGCGCATAGTGGATCACGGCTGCCGCATTCGGTTGCGATTCCGACCCCCAGACATACACATCGCCAAGGCTGCAGACGATTGTGGATTGCATCAGCGGACGATAGTCCATGCCGGACACGATCGTGCTTGAAAGCCGGGCCAGATCGTCCAACAATACGTCGGGTTGGGGAACGTCGCTCAATCGTTGTCCGGTGAAAGGCTTGTTCGCTCCGGTGACGTCTCTTTCTAGAATAGTGACGAGCGGACCCGGATTGAAACCGACTTTGAGATAAAGCGCGATGTTGTGCAAGTGATAGGGCCAGGTCTCCAGCCCGATGGTCAGACAGTTTCGCTGGCGCAGAGTCTGAAGCGCCCGACGAGACAATTCTTGACCGATCCCATACCCTTGCCAGTCCGACTCCACAGCCACAGGGCCGATCCAGCCCAGCGAGCCCCACACGTGTGCCAGACTAAAGCCGACAACCTGACCGTCTGCCAGGGCCACGCTACCACCTTGCGGGTGAAGTTCGATGTAATGAGTCAACCAATCTTCCCGGCGCGGGGGCTGTGTGGGTTGCCCCCATTCCTGTCGCAGCGCGTCGAAGGCGCGGCCTTCCAGCAAGGCACAAGTCTTAACGTGGGTTGCCTGAAGCTTGGCGATCGTGTATTCAACGGTGCCAGACGATAAAATACTCACTGTTGCTTGACTTGGCAATGGCGACTGGTATAGAATGGTATATACAAGTTGTACTCTATCATAGTCAGGCCTCTTTTGTCAAGATCGAGCGGCGCGGCCCTCTTGTCAGCAGGCCGACTCACCCGGCCGACTCACCCGGCCTGGCCCTGTCTCGAGTACACTCCTTATTGGAACACACATACGGCCAAGGATGGCGGGATGACCACAGGGATCATATTTGACCTGGATGGCCTGATGATCAACACTGAGCCGCTGTCTCTGGAGGCATGGCAGCGCTGTCTGGCCCCGTATGGCGCTCGGCTGACCGAACAGCAGTACCAAGACCTGATCGGCCAGGGCCACGATGACTCAATTCGCTACGTCATTCAGCAAACCGGCGTCGCGCGAGCATATGAAGCGCTGGATAGAAGCTTTTGGGAACAGTTGGCCCTCCTCGTTGACGAGCGATTGGAGCCGATGCCTGGCCTGCTCCCCTTGCTGTACGAACTGGCCGGGCGGGGGTATTTGTTGGGTTTGGCTTCCAACAGCCCTATAGGCCACGTGCGCAGGGCAACGGCCAAGATCGGGGTGACAGAATACTTCACCTGTATGATCGGCGCCGACCAGGTGGAGCGTGACAAGCCCGCCCCCGACGTTTATTTGCAGGTCGCCCGGTGTCTGGGCCTGCCACCCGCGTCCTGCCTGGCCTTCGAGGATTCACCTACCGGGGTACAGGCAGCGTTGGCTGCCGGGATGCGCTGTGTGTTCATCCCTAACCCTGACATAGAAGCCCCCAGTCTGGATGGGGTTGAGGCCGTCTTCCATTCGTTGAGCGCACTTCATGATGCGCTGGACGAGGTGATGTCACGCGATCACCGACCGGGCGGCGAGCACCGCCCGTAACCCTGCAACGTCTTCCGAACACCGGAGTGGTTATGTTCCGTTTGGGCGTTATTACAGACGAGGCCAGCACTGGTTTTGAGCGGGCGCTGGATGTGATCGGCTCGTTGGGCCTGCGGGATGTCGAGATACACACGCTTTGGGACACGCACATCGAGGCCCTGAGCCATGAGCAGGTCGCGAACTTGCGAAGCCTGTTGGCCGAACGCGGTATGAGCCCGGTGGTTCTGGATTCGACGGTTTTCCTACGCTGCCGGTTGAGCGGCGACGACATCCCGCCAAGCTGGAGTGATCGCTTTCAGTCCATCGCTGGCGCTTATGACCAACATCTGGCCTGGCTGGAACGCTGCCTGAACACAGCCCATCGCCTGGACTCACCTCTCGTACGCATCTTCGGTTTCTGGCGCGACGGGGAGACGACTGACGCGGTGGTTAGGGAGATTGCTGCGCGGTTGCGCGAGGCTGTGGACATGGCGAGTGGGGTCGGCGTCAGGCTGGCCCTTGAAAACTGCCCACACACCTACCTTGACCACACCCGTCGGGCACTCCGCGTGTTGCGGGCGATTGACTCGCCGTGGTTGCGCTTGCTGTGGGATCCGTCGAACGCCTATCGCAGCGGGGAGAGTGACGTGGTGGACGTCGCCGACGAGGCATTGCCGTATCTGGCGCACATGCACGTCAAGGGGATTGTCCTCGATGAGGCGCTGCCCTCCGGTCGGCAGTACGTCGTGATCGAAAAGGGAGAAGTGGATTATCGTCGTCTGCTAGGGAGGCTGCTGGAGGCCGGGTACGAGGGCGTGGTGTCGCTAGAGCCGCACTACGCCCTGCCGGAGGATGGCATGGAGGGAGCTGCACGCGAGTCGTTTGCCAGCCTGTCGCGCATCATTGATTCGCTGAAGAAGTAAGACTAACTCGCTACTTAACCGGATTGACCAGGAGATTCGTGGTGATGAGTACCGCCGTCACAGAAATGCGCGCCAAGATCGCCGAACTCGGCACCCTGATGTTTGAACGCCACCTGACTGATACTGCGGGCGGCAACATCAGTGCGCGAGTGGACGATGTGATCTGCATCACGCCACGCTACAGTGGGAGCAAGTTTCGCTGGCGTCTACGCCCGGAGCAAGTGCTCGTCGTAGACATGAAAGGCAACCAACTTGAGGGCGAAGGAGAGATCTCGCGCGAGGCAAAGGTCCACCTCAAATTGTTGAACGATTTCTCGGATGGAAAGGCAGTGGTACACGCGCATGCTCGGAACGTGATGGTGTTCTGCGCGGCGGGGCAGCCCATTCCACCCGCGTTTGAGCACACCCTGAAGTTTGGCGAGGTGCAGTTGGCTTCCTTTGCGCCTGCACATAGCGCCGAACTTGCGGAGAACGTCGCCAGGGTGCTGCAAGGTCAGGAGGCCCGTGTCCGCAAGCAAGCGGCAGCCGTGGTCGCGCCCTGGCATGGTCTGTTTGTGCTGGGCAAAGACCTGGACGCCGCCTTCGACGCCGCCGAACGCATCGACGTGAACGCGCGCAGTATTCTGCTGGGCCGCCTGCTGGCAATGGAGAGCGCAGATGGCTTGGACGGCCAGCGCGCGGCCCTTGCTGCGGCGGTGGCGGCCTTCGACTGAGCCCACCATAGTGTAGCCGGACCGGCGGCGCGTGAGATGATCGTAACGGTAACCCCCAACACGGCTATTGATCGCACGCTGATAGTGCCTTCTTTCTCGCTGAACCGGACCATCCGCGCCAGTCGCTCTGTGATGGGTATGGGCGGCAAGGCGACGGATGCGTCGTGGATATTGGGCGAGCTTGGCATTCCCAGCCTGGCACTGGGCTTCGCTGCCGGACTCGCCGGGCAACAGGTGGAGGCGATGCTTCGTGAGCGTGGCGTCGACACAGACTTTGTCTGGGTGGGTGGCGAGACGCGGTCTAACACGGTGATCGTATGTGAGGACGGTAGCGGCCAATCGACGGTTGGTGCTGCCACGCTTGAGGTGAGCGCCGAGCATGTGGACGCGCTGCAGGACCGTTACCAGGCGGCCCTGGAAGACGCTGCCTGTGTGGTGATGGGCGGTAGCCTGCCGCGTAGCCTGGAGCCTTCCCTCTACACCCGGTTTGCGCGGGAGGCACGCCGCCGGGACATCCCGGTTGTTTTTGATGCCAGCGGCCCGGGCTTGCGCGCCGGGCTCAGCGGTCGGCCTACCTTTGTGAAGCCAAACCGTGCCGAACTCGAAGAGATCACCGGCCAGCCCGCGTCGTCTGTGGAAGCGGCCTACCACGCGGCGCGTGAATTGCAGGCGCGATACGGCACGTCGCTGGTCGTGACGCTGGGTGAGGAGGGAGCGGTGGCCGTGCTTCCGGGGCGCGCTTACCGCATCCCGCCCCCTCAGGTGGAGGTTGTCAGCACAGCGGGCGCGGGCGACGGGGTGTTGGCCGGACTGGCAGTTGCGCTCTCGCGTGGCGAGCCGCTCGAAGAGGGCCTGCGGTTGGGGTTCGCGGCTGCTGGCGCGGTGTTGACGACGCTGGGCACGGCGGATTGTCGCCGGGCCGATGTAGAACGCCTGCTACCAACCATCGAGCTTGTTCCCTACCGCCCACCCCCCGGGGGGCAAATGCCACGAGAACGGTCGCGCTGATACCTCGCTCAATGAGGGTGTCCCCGGCATGCCGATGCTCTCGACGAGCGTCACCAGCCCCTGCTAACCATCATCGGCGGCGAGATAGTCTATCGGACATAAGGAGCCAGAAGAGTGGATAACCAGATCGAACGCTACTTAAACGTTTGCATCAAGCAGCTGACCCAACTGCGCGATCAATCTGCCGAGGCGATAGACGCCGCAGCGCAGGCGGTAGCGGATGCCCTCCAGAACGACAAGGGTTATTTCCTGTTCGGCAGCGGCCACTCGGCGTTGATCGCGCGCGAAGCATACTGGCGGGCGGGTGGGCTGGCCCCGGCGCTGCCCATCCCGGACCCCATGCATGGTGATGCCGAGCGTCTGCCCGGCTTTGGCCTGACCCTGCTGGCGCACTACGATTTGCAGCCCGGTGGCGTGATCGTCGTCATCTCAAATTCAGGTATCAATTCACTGCCGGTGGAGGTGGCACTGGAGTGCAAGGGCAGGGGGCTGACCGTGGTCGCCATCACCTGCATGGCCCATTCACGGCAAGTCGATTCGCGGCATCCCGGCGGCAGAAAGTTGTATGAGATTGCCGACATCGTCATAGATACGCAGGGCGACCTGGGCGATGCCACCCTGGAACTGCCCAACACACCGGGTCGCGTGGGCCCGACCTCAACCCTGCTTGGCGCGGCGATTGTCGAGGCGATTTCCGTCCAGGCAGCCGCGTACTTTGTGGAACGCGGCCTGACGCCCCCCGTACTGGTCAGTTCCAACTTGCCAGAGGGCGATGCCCACAACCGCGAGTTGGCGGCGCGCTACCGCGACAAACTGATCCGTTATGAGGTGCCTACGGTTGATGTCGGGGCGGCCCGGTGATGTCCTCTGGTGTGCTGAAAGAGCTTGCTCCCCCTGAATAGGGCTTGGCCCAGTACCGTCGCCGGGGCTGCTCAACGCGTTATGGTTACTTTGCGTAGGCCGCGCGGGTGATCGGGATCATAGCCTCGCGCCAGGGTAAGGTGGTAGGCCAGCAGTTGGCCTGGGATGACTGCCACCACCGGTGACAGCCACTCCGGGACCCCGACCGGGAGGCGCAGGGGAGTCTGGGCCAGGGCCAGAGCTTTGTCGTCATCTGAAATGACAAGCAGTTCAGCCTCGCGCTCGCGCAGAGTGTTGATCAACTTGAGCACGTTGGGCTGAACCTGCCCGCTGGGCGCGATGACCAGTACGGGGAAGCCACCCTGCACCAGCGCAATTGGCCCGTGCCAGAAGTCAGCGGACGAGTAGGGTTCGGCCGCAACGTAAGTCAGCTCCTTGATCTTCAGCGCAATCTCGAAGGAAGTGGCGTAGTTGTAGCCCCGCCCGATGACCACGCAATGGCTGATGTAGCGGTAACGTTCAGCCAGTCGTCCAACCGTCTCATCCTCATCCAGCGCAGATGCCACGGCCTCTGGCAAGTGGCGTATCTCTTCCAGGAAGACCTCATCTTCGCTCCAGCCCGCCGATAGCAAGGCCAGGGCCACCAATTGCGCGGTGTAGGTCTTGGTGGCGGCTACGCTGCGCTCCTGACCGGCCTGGAGCGCGATGACGTGTTGCGCAGACCGGGCCAGCGGCGACTCCGGATCATTGGTGATGGCGAGGGTGAGGGCACCCTGTCTGTGTGCTTCGCGCACAACCTCCAGGATGTCGTCCGACTGCCCCGACTGTGAGATGCCGACCACCAGCGCACCGCTCAAGTCTGGGGGGCGTTGGTAGATTGTGAACAGCGAGGGGGTAGCCAGCGCCACCTGCAAGCCATTGCGCGCGCCGAACAGATACTTGCCGTATGTGGCCGCGTTGTCGGACGTGCCCCGTGCAGCCACCAACATGTAGCGCGGTGCCAGTTCCCGCAGCACGCGCCCTGTCTGCATGATGTGTTCCGCCTGATTCGAAATCAATCCTCGCAGCACAGTCGGCTGCTCAAGAATCTCCCGGCGTAGGTGCGACTCCACTCCGAACCCCCTTATTCCAGCAAAGCGCCAGACCGCAGCCGGACGCTCTTCGTATGTACCCTCGGTCAGCAGGACGCGCTTAACCCTCTGTGGGCCAGATCTCGTCCAAGATACGTTTGGCCTGATCGTAATTGGCCACTAGGTGATTGAGCATCATCGCGCGCAGAGCCTTCGGATATGAACGCTCGACGACCGCCTCGCACCACATCATCTCAAAGGTGGCGTTGGTCAGCAGCATGGCCTGTACGTCGGGCGGAACCTGGGCCGGCACCATAGGGTAAGTCCCGTTACGGCTGACGATGCACGGCACTTCGACGATGGCCTGCGAGGGTAGAAAAGGCAGGGTGTTCCCGTTGCTCACATTGAGGATGAATTCGGTGTGCGTATCGTTGGTATGCGCCAGCAGGACCGGCACGACAATCTCATCATACCAGTGTGCCCCTCGCCTTTCCAGGCTGGGGGGCTTGGCGTCGAGACCGGGTTGCTGGTAGGCGGCCAGCATCTCGGCCTCCAGTTTCATCAGTTGCTCCGCGCGCGGCGGCTTGTCCTCCTGAGCGGCCAGCATGCGGTCCGGGTGATAGTAGTATTTGAAGTACGATGTCGGTATCGCGCCGACCGCCCGCACAACCTCAGCTTCGACTGGCAGGCCAGAGAGGTCCTCGATCGCGTCCATGAGTTCCGGCATGACGTCGCGGCTCTGCCAGCGCACCTCAGGCACCCAGCCGAAGTGATGCATGCCCACATAGCGGATGAGGACTTCGTGGCGGGGTGCGCCCAATAGCCCGGCGATTGCCTCACCCAGCCACACTGGGGAGTCGCAGATGCCAAGCACGTCCACGTCAGCATAGGTTTCAATGGCGTACTGTATGAAACTACTCGGGTTGGTGAGGTTGAGCAGCAGCGCTTCCGGCGCGGCCTGCTCGATCACCCGGCACATATCCAGCACCACTGGGATGGTGCGCAGCGCGTTGTTCATACCCCCAGGCCCGAAAGTCTCCTCGCCTGGGATGCCGAACTTGCGGGGGAAGGTCTCGTCACCCGCGCGCGCTTCGTAACCTCCCACTCTGATCTGCAGAAGAATGTAATCGGACCCGGCCACGCCCTCGGCCAGATCGGTGTGGGTGCTGACCTCCAGGGGTGGGTCGGTACCCTCCGCCAGTCGAGCGCACAACGCGCCGACCCGGTCCAGCTTTTCGACTGTGCGCCCAATGAGAGCCACGTGCATGGCTGGACGATTCGGCGCGGCAGCCAGCACGTCAACCAGTTCGGGTGTGGCCACCCCACTGCCTCCCAGCACCGCCAGCCTGATCATCTCGCTCACGTCTGTCGGTCTCCCTTGCTCGCTAGGCCCGCTCGTAGAAGGCGCATACGGCTCTGGCGACGCGCCGCACCTCATCCTCACGCAGATGTGGGAACAGCGGCAAGTTGACGACCCTCCGCGCGTTTGAAGCGCTGATCGGGATGTTGTCCTCGCCGTAGCCCAGGAACTCGTAGCAGGGCAGCAGCGGTACCGGTGTGGGATACATGGCAAAGGAACTCACTTCCCTGTCGGCCAGAAAGCCTATCAGATCATCGCGCTCGGCCTCGTCCACCAGGATGGCGTAGGAGTAGTAGACGTGGTATGCATAATCAGCTTCAGAGGGCAACACAGCCGGAGTATCGGCCAGCAGTTCGTTGTATAGCGCGGCCCACTGGCGGCGCGCGCTGTTCCACTCATCCAGGTAGCGTAGTTTGACGCCGAGGATGGCAGCCTGTATTTCGTCCAGTCGCTCCTGGAAGCCGATCACCTCGTGGATAAACTTGACGCGCTGGCCGACATAGCGCAGGATGCGTACCTTCTGATTCAATTCCTCGTTGTCGGTCGTGATCGCCCCCCCGTCTCCATAGGCACCCAGGTTCTTGCTGGGATAGAAGCTAAAGCAGCCGATGTCGCCCAGCGACCCAGTCTTGCGGCCTTTGTAGGTGGCCCCATGCGAGTGAGAGGCGTCCTCTATCACCCATAGATTGTGCTCGCGGGCCAACGCCAGCAGTGGATCCATGTCAACCGGCTGGCCGTACAGATGCACCGGGAGGATGGCCCGCGTGCGGGGTGTGATCTTCTCGGCCACCCGTTCGGCGGTCATGTTGTACGTCCTGGGGTCCACGTCCACGAAGACCGGGGTCGCTCCCGTGTAGCTGATGGCCAGCGCAGTGGCGACGTAGGTGTTGGCGACGGTGATGACCTCCTCGCCAGCGCCAATCTCACAGGCTTCCAGAGCTAGGTGCAAGGCCGCCGTGCCGCTGGAGATGCCCACGCAGTAGGCGCTGTCGCAATAGGTCGCGAACTGCTCCTCGAATTTGCTGAGGTGGGGGCCGAGAGTGTAGCGCCCGGTGGGAAGCACAGCCATGATGGCAGCCTGCACCTCCTCGGCTATTTGCTCGTACTGGCGTTCCAACTCACCCGTGCCAATAGCATCCTTGGCCACTTGCGAGGTGATTTGCATCCAGGGCTGTAATTCAACTGGCTTGCTCAGATCGATGTGGGTCATTTGGTGACTACCTCAATGCCTTGTTCTTTCTGTGGGAGGAATATAGGACGTGTATGGGTTTCAGGCAACAGCTTCTACTTGTGGAGACGTGGCCTCGTGCGCGCTTCTCACACTCGACAGCCCCACCGAGACCTCGGACAGCAGGTCAGGTCGGGGGCAAGCTCCTGCGAAATCCCCTAGGATGTCCCAGGGTCATGGGTTCACCTCCTACACTGTTGCCTTCTCAACCGAAGCGACCACAAACCATGTGCGTCCCGAGCCTGGCTGATTCTTTCTCTGCGCCATGATGGGTTCTCAAGGATAGATTAGACGATTGGTACTGTAGATGCAACGAGCCTCTCAGTTGTCTCGCTCGTCAGGCGGGGAGTGTCCGCCCCATGGCCTTCCTCGTTGCAAGCATACACGATTCGGCTGTAGACGCAAACGGCGTAAGAAGAGAAGGGGTGACCCGCTCTAGTCAGGTAGGCAGTAGCCAGTACCACCCCATTGCTTGGCCTTCCACCATGCCTTGGGGGCGAGAGCAGAACCAGTCGCTCGTGACGATCGGTTGAGGTGTGAATCAGCGTCCCACCCGGCACGCGAGTTCGCACTGGCGCGATAAGCGGGTTGTGCTTGCCGACGCAGCCCAGCCCAGCCAGCCGCGCCCTCCGCCCTCGCTGGTGAGGAGTCAGGTCGAATCGGGACAAGTGTCACCCATGGGCAGACCGAATGTCCCTTGACGTGTGGTACGTGTTGCATTAGCGTTTTCGTATATATGACTCTATCAAGATTGGATCAAAAATAGTGGACATACAAGTCGTTTTTCCCGGTGGGCTGCGCGTCGATGCGCTCATGAAATCGGTGGTCATCGAAACCAATCAGGATGACTCCGCCCCCTCGCCCTTTGACCTATTTCTCGCCTCCATTGGCACCTGTGCGGGGATTTACGTTCTGCGCTTTTGCCAGCAGCGCGGGCTGCCGACCGACAACGTCAAGGTCATACAAAGATTGCGGTCAAACCCGGCCACCAAAATGATCGACCACATCGAAGTGGATATCCAGGTCCCCCCCGATTTCCCGGAGAAATACAAAGATGCCGTGGTCCGCGCGGCCAACCTGTGCGCGGTGAAGAAGCACCTGGAAAATCCCCCCGTGATCGACGTGCGCACCAGCGTGGTCAACGGTAAACTGGCTTAGGTGTCGGCATGCGGCTTCCGGCTAGCATAGGAGAGCGAGGCTGAACAAGAAAATCCTGGTCGCCTACACCACCAAATACGGCTCGACCCGCGAAGTCGCCGAGGCGGTTGGCGCGACGTTTGCCGGGCGCGGTGCCGAGGTGGAAGTATGCCCGGTGGTTGAGGTCGAGACGCTGGAGCCGTACGACGCCGTCGTCATCGGCGGCCCGCTCTTTCAAGGGCAGTGGATGGCCGAGGCCACAAAATTCCTCAGAAAGCAGCGGCGGGTTCTCGGCCAGAAACCCGTCGCTCTATTCGTGACCGGCATCAAGATATCCCAGGTGGCGGGCGCGACCCCCACCGAAATTCCCCTCTTCATCGACCCGGCCCACAATCTGACCCCCAAGCCCCTCGACGAGTTGACCGTCGCCGAGAAGACACAGACGGTCTCGCTCTATCTGGAGCCACTGCTTCGCGCCTTGCGCGACGTGGACCTGGTTGCCATTGCCTTCTTCAAGGGCCGCTTTGTCGACGAGTTTACCGGCGAGGTCATCGCCGACTATCGCAACTGGGAGGCCATTCAAGCCTGGTCGGAAGACACGTTCCCCAGGCTGTAATGCGGACCGGGCTCAACCAACTCTCAGTGGGGCGGGTCAAGGGCGCAGCGACCAGATTCCGAAAAAGTCTCGAATTAAATATCCGAGTATAATCGAGAGCCAGGATTGGCGGCTCGATTTGGAAGATTAACGCCGTCGTAACCGGGTGTGGTGTGCGTAGTTGGGGAGTGGTTGTGGGAGGTGCAAGCGTGAAGAACGGCTCATTTGAAATAGCGCGCCAGGGAAAAGTCCTGGCGGTAGATGACGATCCGACCACCCAGAATCTCATCAAGTTCCTTCTCGAGAGACAAGGGCTGGCTGTTACGGTTCGGGCGGATGGAAAAGAGGCTCTGGCGCAAATCCAGCGTGATCCGCCAGACGTGATCCTGTTGGACATCATGATGCCCGCGATGAGCGGCTTCGAGGTGCTGGGAGCGGTCCGCAAAATGCCTGAGCACAGTGACCTGCCCGTCATCATACTGACTGGCCTGGACGACCAGGAAAACGTCATTCGCGGTCTCGAAATGGGCGCCAACGACTACCAGACAAAACCCATCCAGAGCCAGGAATTGGTCGCGCGGGTCCAGACACAAGTGCGCATGAAATTCTTGCAAGACCAGAACCGCGAAAACGAGAGTCGCCTGAAAGAAGCAGACGAACTGGCAGACATATTCACCCTGATTGCCTCACATGACCTCAAAGAAGGGCTGAACGCCATCCGGGCCGGTCTGCAACGCCTGGAAGACGGCTCGATTCTGGACCAGGAAGACGCCGGTCGCGTGGGCAGGATTCTCTCGATGCTGAGAGGCTCGGTAGACGAGATGGAGTCGCTGGTCGAAGGCTTCCTCGATCTCCAGGCCATCAGAACAGGTGCGCTGGAATTGCAGATGCGGCGGCTTTCGTTGAACAGCCTGATCGAAGAAGCCATCGAGCGCCTCCAGTCCGACGCAGACGCGAAGTCTGTCAGCCTCCAGAGCTATCTTGACGCTTCGCTGCCAGGGGCGATGGGCGACCCGGCCCGTCTCTCCCAGGTCATGAGTAACTTGCTGGGCAATGCCATCAAGTACAGCTCGGAGGAGCGTGACATCGTGGTGCGCACCAGAGCGGCTGGCGAATGGTTGCGAGTAGAAGTGCGGGATTCAGGCGGCGGCGTTCATGAAGAAGAGTTAACGTCGCACTTCCAGGACTTTGCCTCTGGGCAAGAAAGGCCAACCTCCAGGGAAAGCAGGCGCGGCGTGGGCCTATCCATTACCCGTCAGTTGATCGAACTACACGGCGGGCGTGTCGGGGCAGAAATCACCCCCGGTGCCGGGTCGCTCTTCTGGTTCCAGTTGCCCAAGGCGGGAAAGCCCGAATAGTCGCCAATACCGCAGCACCCCGCAGCGGGCGCAAATCCAGATGGGCGCTTTTGTTGGTCCCCCGTCGGACCGCGCGCCCTATTCCAGCCCCGCCGCAACGAAGTTGCGGAACAGTTGCTCGGCAGCCAGGTTGGGTTGTGCCTGGGCCACCAACGCCTCGTAGCGCAAGCCGTCCCCCTCGTAAGCGCTGCGCTCTCGCCGGAGCAAATCGCGCCCGGCGCGCGGCGTAATTTCAGGGTGGAACTGCACGCCCCAGACAGGCTTCTCCCCCACTCGGAAAGCCTGCACGTAGGTGCTGTCATTCTTCGCCAGCACCTTCATCCCCTGCTGAGCGATCACTTCCTCCTCGTGCCACTGGAAGCTGACGAAGCGCCGGGGCACGTCCTTCAGCAGCGCATCGTCGGTCAGGCACTCGATAGGATGCCAGCCAATCTCCGGTGCATCCCGCACCAGGATAACCTCCTTGCCCCAATAAGCCCGCCCCAACAACTGTGCCCCAAAGCACACCCCCAGCACCGGCAGGCCCCGTTTGTCAGCCTCCTCGATCAGGTCGAGCTCGTGGTGCACCCAGTCGTCCTCCTGGCGGGCCGATTCGGGCGAACCCGAAATGACCATCACGTCGAACCCATCCAGCGACTTCACGCGCGTGCCCCCGACGATGTGCGGAACGGACAACTGGCACCCCAGCCGCTTGCCCAGCCATCCCCCAAACCACCGCCGCGACAGGCGGCGCTGGGGTTCGCTATCCAGAACCAGCACTCTCGGTACCTTTTGACTCGTCATGAACCCCTCACTATCAGGGCAATAAGCATCCAATCCTAAAGCAGACCCGCATACGTGCCGCCGTCCACGCGCAGCGACACCCCCGTGATATAACTGGCCCGCTCAGATGCCAGGAATGCCACCGCCGCGCCAAACTCATCCATCCGGCCAACCCGCTTCATCGGCGAGCGCTCGCCCATCGACGCCATCGCCTCCTCGAAACTGATACCCTCTCGCTCCGCTTGCGCGTTGGCGAGGTACTCAATCCGGTCCGTCTGAATCGCGCCCGGCACGATACAATTGACCGTGATCCCCTCCGCCGCGACGTTATTGGAAAGCGTCTTTGCCATACCGTGCACCCCGGCTCGAACGCTGTTTGAAAGCACCAGGGCGTCCCAGGGCTGCACAGCCGCGATAGACGTGTCACAGATGATCCGGCCCCAGCCGCGTTCGCGCATCCCCGGCAGCACCCCCTGAATGAGCCGCACCGTGCTCAGCAGCAGCAACTCCACCGCGTCCTTCCAGGCGTCGTCGTCAAAGTCCCAAAGGAATCCGGCTGGTGGGCCGCCGCTATTCGTGAACAAGATATCGACCTGCCCGAAGTGGTCGAGCGTGGCCTTGAGCAGCCTGTCGATATCCTCCTTCCTGGAAAGATCGGCAGCCACGCCCAACACGTCCGGCGCGCCAGCCTCTCGCAATTCGGCGACGGCAGCCTCCACGTTATCTTTGCTGCGCGAGCAGATGGCAAGCTTCGCGCCCTCCTGTGCCAGCGCCGTCGCCGCCGCTTTGCCCAGCCCCTTACTCGCCGCCGTCACCAGCGCGATCTTGCCGCTCAGACCCAGGTCCATAGCACGAACTCCTTAACAAGTTGTCGTAGGTTTGGTAGGCTACCACACCCCAATTATAGCAGCACGCAGCCCTCGTAGAGCACGAATCCCGGCCCCAAAAATCTCAAATCCGCTGTTCGCAGAATCAATTTGAGAAATCCGCGTAATCCGTGGCCTTTCAGAATTGGTCATCTGCTCTCTACCTGTTAAACTTGCTCCTCAGACGATTGGCTCAGGAGCGCGTGAGCGTGAGGCGAACGCTGGACAAAAGACCGACCGGATACACCATCCTCACCGTGCTGGCGATACTCTCGCTGGCCGTGACCGTCGTAGGCGTCACCATGGCTCTCAAGACCAGGCGTGATGTCAGGCGGCTCGGCCAGCAACTGCACGACGAGGACCTCGCCGTCGCTTTAGGGGCGGTAGAGGAACTGCGCGAGCGAGGGTGGCTAAACGACGGACGGTTGGTAGGCGGGTACACGCCGTGGTGGAATCTTCGGGCCACCAACCTGCAATCCGCCGACCTGAGCGGTGCCTATCTCAAGGGGGCAGTTTTCGGGGCCAGGCGTGACGCGCAAGGTCTGATCGTGATGCCCGCCGCAAACCTCAGGGCTGCCGACCTCAGTGGGGCCAACCTGCAAGAGGTCGACTTGCGGGAGGTTGACTTGCGCGGAGCCAACTTCGCGGGCGCTGACCTGCGCAGAGCGGTGCTGCTGGACGCCAACCTGCTGGAGGCACGTGGCCTGACCGATCTACAGGTCGTGCAGATATACCGCATGCGCGGCGCGCAGATGCCCGACGGCACGCGCTACGATGGCCGCTACCGGCTCAAGGGCGATCACGCCTGGGCGCGCGAGCATGACATCAATACCAAGGACCCGGTCGAGATGGCCGCCTATTATGAAGTCCCGCTCGAAGTTTTCCTGGCTGGACAGGAGTGGGCCGAGCAGAACCTCAAGCCGCTTCGCAAGCAGGGCCTCGCCGAAGCCGTCGAACAACCTGGGCCAGTAGAGCCGGGCGGCATCGCCGTCTTGGCCGCCGTCGTGTTTAGCGTCTCGGCGGCCACCCTGCTGGGTCGCGCCCTGCCCGGACCTCGCCACGAGAAAGAGAACTCATGACCGGCACACTGATCAACGCCGTCACCGTGTTAATTGGCAGCGGGCTTGGCACCGTCCTGGGAGGTCGCCTGCCCGCCAGGGTACGCGAGACGGTGATACACGGCCTGGGTCTGATGACCATTGTCATCGGCATGGAAATGGCATTCAGCAGCGCCAACGTGCTCATTCTATTGGGTAGCATACTGGTCGGCGGCATGCTCGGCGAGTGGTGGGGTATCGAGGCGGGCCTGAACCGGCTGGGAAGCTGGTTAGAGGCGCGCGTCAGCGCCGCCACGAAGGATGCCCAGTCTACCCAGGACGCCCTCGATGCCCGGCAGCGCTTCATACAGGGCTATGTCACCGCCAGCCTGGTCTTCTGTGTCGGGCCGCTGACCATCGTCGGCTCCATACAAGATGGCCTGACCGGCGACTACACCCTGCTGGCGATCAAATCCATGCTGGACGGCTTCGCCGCGCTGGCCTTCTCCGCCAGCCTCGGCATCGGAGTCGCCTTCGCCGTCATCACCATCCTGGTCTATCAAGGGGGCCTCAGTCTGGCGGCGGCCCAGGCCGAAGCCTTTCTCACCGAGCCGATGATTACCGAGATGACCGCCGCCGGGGGCGTGCTGATCATGGGCCTTGGCATCAGCAGCCTGCTGCAACTGCGCGAGATTCGCGTCGGCAACTACCTGCCCGCCTTGGTCATCGCCCCAGGAGTCGTGGCGGTACTGACGGCGCTGGGTCTGCCGGTGACGCCATTCTAACGGGCCGGTGGGCAGGAGACTCTCTCTACGACTCCAGCAACTCCTCTATGAGCGGGTACAGATTTCGTGCGATGTTGCTGTGGCCCAGCGCATTGACGTGATTATCCACTGGAGCCACCAACTCTGTCTCGGATGGAAGCGGAACCCCGTAGACGTCAAGCCCTTTGTCCCTGACGGCGTGTACCAGTATTTCCTGCTCGATGCCGACGAAGTGCACTCTAGGATCGGCTGCCATCGCCTGAATCGCCGCGTTGAACGCCTCTCGATCTCTCGTTGGTATCTCGCCTCGCCCATACTCACGGCCCCTCCACCCTAATTCCCACAACCCCGCTCTAATGTACCTGACCAATATGAGAGGGTGCGGGGGCGAATCGACCTCAGTGTAAGACCCTGGAGGCATATCGTCGTTAGTGAAGATGAAGTAGATGACATAGTCGCTGTCGTCGGCTACCCGCTGCTCCAAAGTCCGCGCGGCTTGCTCTGCGTTGTATCCCCATTGGCCATAGTTGTCGAAGCAGACCGAAGGGAACCTTTCGGCCAGCAAATTGCCCCACGTTTCCGAATCGTTGACGAATGGTCCCCAGGTGAAGGAGTCCCCAATAAGTGCGATGCGGACGTCGCAGGTGGGAGAGTTGTCTGGCGTAACCCTGGTACCGTTTTGGTTGGTCGTCACTGTCCAGCCGCTCTTGAACGTGGATTCGCCTGCGGGGAGCATATATAGCAAGCAATCCTCGCTGCTGCACCTGATGCGCGACGAGATCTGGTGGGCGTCATCCCAAACCCATAGACCGAGCGGGTCGTAGATGTACTGTGGGATAATGACGAGCGGCAAGACAACCGAGGCAATCATCGCCGCGATCTTTCCCGCCAGTCTCACGACTTGCCCGGCCTTTGCCTTGGTGACGATCTCCTCAGCCATCAACGTCTCCGCGAGGAGGCTGTCAACTTGCAGCCCCCACCTCTCGCAGCGCCGCCAGCGTCGCCTCGTGCAAGTGCCCGTTGGTCGCCAGCACGCCGCGATTACTCTCCAGGCGACTGCCCAGCGAGAAATCCAGCGGCTCCCCATACAAATCCGTCACCCGCCCCCCCGCCTCGCTCACGATCAGCGCCCCCGCCGCGTGATCCCACACCCGCTCGCGATAATCCGGCGACGACATCGTGCGCAGGTAGATGTCCGCCCGGCCATCGGCCACGGCGGCGTACTTAGCCTGGCTGTCGATACGGAGCGGAGCGCGGCCCACCCCCAGCACCCTCAGCGTCTGCGCCGACACGCTCTGGTCGCCGTGTGCCGACTCCACGCTCTCCACCGCGCGCGCCGCGTTGGCCTCCCTCGCCGCAGACGCGTGGATGTCCCAGGCGTCGCCACCACTCAATCTCTCAGCGCTCGCTCCCTGCCCCCTGGCCGCCGTCAGCACCAGACCCACCTCGCCGTCAGGCTCGTCGGCCCGCACAGCCAGCTTAGGGCAGGCCAGCGTGCCAACCGCCAGCACCCCGTCCACGGCGTAGCCAATCGCCACCGCAAATTGATCGCCGCGCAAGAACCCTTTTGTGCCATCAATGGGGTCAATCATCCAGGCGCGAGACGAGGCCGCCCCGCGCCCGTGGTCCAGCCAATTGCTCACCTCATCCGGCGTCACGTCGCGCCCCAGCGCTTCCGAAACGTGCCGGGTCACCAGTTCGCGCTGCCCACTTCCGGCCAGCGCGACGAAGTCGGCGGCGGATTCCTCGGCGATCACGCGGTCATCGGGCAGCATTTCCTGCAGCATCGCGCAAATCACCGCCTGCGCGCCGAAATCGGCCACCGTGACCGGCTCGCGGCCTGCCTTGTCCATTCGGTCTGGGCTGCCCAGCATCTCCTGCTGTACGGCCAGGCACAGCCGCGCCGCGCGACGGGCGGCTTGGCGGGCGATGTCGCGTTCGATTTGGATGTTCATAGCGCCTATCGTGAGGTCAGGGACATGGCCGGAGTCTACCAGCAGACCGGCAAAAACGAAAGAGCGCAGATCTGTGGCCGGGAATAACCTGATTGCGACACGATTCCTACGCAATCCTTACCTGGGACCTTGAGACTCTCTTGCGAATGAGGGATAATAAGTGCTGTTGGGGTGGGTTCAATCAGATAACAGGACTCAAATCGGGCCACCTGTGGTTGCGGGTGTTCGCCTTGTCATATTGCCAGGGAGCACGTGACAACTGTTACAAGTTCGTAAGCGTAACTGCAGATGGGTTATGTTACTATACCAGTGTGAAGATAGCAGTTAGTTTGTCCAAGGATTCTTCCCGTGGTATTCCCATCGGAGAGGGTCATGCCCATAGGACGTATTCTATACGTCGAAGACAATCTTGAGAACCGTATTCTTATTAAGCGTGTGCTCGAAGCCGAAGGGTACATAGTCGAGGAAGCTGCCGACGGTTTGACGAGCATTGACATGGCAGTCACCAATCCACCTGACCTGATTCTGATGGACATCAACCTGCCGGACATCGACGGCTACGAGGCAACAACCCGGCTACGCAAGACTGCAAAGACCGCCCACGTGCCCATCGTGGCGCTGACGGCCAACGTCATGCAGGGAGACCGCGAGCGCAGCCTGCAAGCCGGCTGTGACGGGTATATCCCCAAGCCAATAGATGTTGACCACCTACCGGCGCAGATTGCCAGTTACTTAGGAACAAATGATGGTCGGCAAAAGGCGATAGAGGCTAAACGATGAGCAAGGCACCAGGCGGCAAGATGGTACGAGAACACAAGCGAATCGACCCGACACAGGCGCACATCTTGGTAGTAGAAGACAACGTGCCCAACTTCGTGCTGGTGGCGCGCCTGCTGGCCTTCTTAGGCGTACAGCGCTGCGAGTGGAAGACCTCCGGCTGGCAGGTCGTCGAGTTCGCCGACACACTCTCGCGCGTCGACCTCATCCTGATGGACATCCGGCTGCCTTACGAAGACGGCTTCGAGGCGCTGGAAAAAGTGCGTGCCCATCCTCGTCTCAAGGAGACCCTGGTTGTCGCCGTCACAGCCGAAGCAAGCGCGGAGCAGATGAAGCGGGCCAAAGAAGCTGGGTTCGACGGGTTCTTAGGAAAGCCACTGGATCCCGATCGCTTCCCTGAGCAGATTCGGCGTGTGCTCAACGGGGAGCGGGTCTGGGAATTGAGTTGACCTTCCTGGTGGGACGCCTGGGTGGGCGCGCGCGCCGGGTTGCCATCGAACGCTACACACTATCCAGCACCACGTTGGCCTTTGCACGTGGAGGCATATTGTGGCCTACCATGCTGACGGTCAATTGACAGCCAGACTCGCTGCTGACATCGGCGGACTTCTGGCCGTGCTGCGCCAGACCACCCCTGACGCTGTCGACCGGTTGGAACTGCTGCGCCTGGACACCGGCCCCACCGGCGATCCTCAGCCGCTCGCTTTGGGTGTCTGGCACGGCGACGATCTCGCCGCAGACGCCACCCCTCCTGGCGAGTTAGGGCTTGATCTGACCGCAGCCGGTCCCTACCTCGTAGAAGACGCAGCATCTCTAAGTGACGCCGACACCCCACTGAAGGAATGGCTGGACTATTTGCACGCTGCCAGTTTTGCAGCCTTTCCCTTACCCCGGCCCGGCGAAGACCCGGCCTCGGCAGGTTTTCTGCACCTTTACCGGCAATCCCCCCACACATTCTCCGACCAGGAAATAGCCACCTGGCAGGCACTATGCCCCCTGCTGGGCTTTCTATTGGAAAACACCCGGCTCGTCGAAACGGACGCCATGCCAGGCGAGCAACTGGCCGTTCTCAATCACCTGTTGCCCAAGATCGCAGGCATGCTGGATCTGGAGGCCATCGGCAGAGAAGTCGCCGCAGGGGTTCGCCGCCTGCTCCCCTACGAGCACCTCAGTCTGGCCCTGGTAGACGAGGGGCGAGACACCGCGTCGCTCCACGTCCTGAGCGCTGACGAAGAAGAACAGGCCGGTAGCCGCATGTTCCCACTGGCCGAGACTGCCATTCTGGCCGCATTGGACGACGGCCAAAAGATGATCGTCCCCGATCTCTCCACCTCGCCCCATAAGGACCTTTTGGCCTGGCATGCCGAAGGCATGCGCGGTGCTGTCCTCATCCCACTGGTAGCGCACAACCAAACACTGGGCACGCTCAACGTGGGCTTCTCGGCAGACGGGGCGCTGCTTCCCGGCCACGTGGAACTGCTGGAGCAGCTGGCCACCCACCTGGCAGCCTCCCTCGACAACATGCGGCGCATGCAGCTGGAGCGGGACCGTCACGTAGAAGCGCGGACTCAGTTGGAGATCGCCCAGACGATCTGCTCGACGCTCGATCTGAAAGAACTGCTCAGGCGAATCTGCCTCCTGACCGCCCAGCTATGCGCCGTCGATCGCTGCACCATCCTCCTGCTGGATGCAGATGACGGCCAGTTGTGGCCGGTCATGTCCCTGTTTGCCCCCGCCTACCACGGCCCGGCGCAATGGGAGGACCTGAGTGTTGCGGGCAGCATCGAGCCAGAGGCTGCGCCGGTGTTCCAGCAGGCAATACACAATCTGGAACCCGTCGTCGTCGCCGACGTAACTGAGGAAAACCTCCTGCCGCCCGCCTGGGCCGAAGAATTCGGCATCCAGCGCTTGCTCAGTGTGCCCCTGGTCAGTCACGATCAGGCCATCGGCGTGATCGCCCTCGACTACACTCGGCCAGAGGGTCGCTTCAGCCGGGCGCAGGTCGACCTCGCCGTGACCATTGGCGGTCAGGTGGGAATTGGCGTCGAGAACGCCCGGTTTGTCGACGAGATGCAGCAGTCGCTGGCCCAAACCATGACGCTTTTCAACGCCTCGGCGGGCATCAACCAGGCGCGCGACGTGGCCGACCTGCTGGAGACCGTCGCCGTCGAAGTCGCCCACCTTTGCCGCCCAGACCACGTGCATGTCTATATGGCCGGGCCTGACCCGCGCGTGAAGGTAAGCTACCTGGAGCAGGTTGTCGACTGGCAGGTTACCGAAGAGACCACCGCCATCTACCACCCCGCCGAGCACCGGGAAATGGCAGACGTGCCGCCGCTGGACGCTTTCCCCTCGTCCCGTCTAAACGTGGTCGTCAACGATCTCCCCAACAACAGGCTCTTGCCAGAACCCACCCGCCGCGCCCTGCTGCTAAAAGGCGTATATTCGCTGGCGATGGTGCCCTTAGTAAGCGCTGGCACGTGGCTTGGAGCCATTCTATTAGAGCGCAGCGGCCAGGATGCGTTCGACGAAGGCACGATAGCCTTGTGCCGCAGCCTCGTCGACCAGGCCGCGTTGGCCCTGGACAATCTGCTCCAACTGGAGTTTGCTCGCCGTTCCGCCGCCCGCGAACACGTGCTGCGCGACATTTCGACCCGACTTAACCAGGCCCCAGATGTCGAGTCGGTCTTGCAAGTCGCCGTCGAGGAACTGGGCAAAGCCCTCGGCGTGCGCGAAGGGTCGGCACGGCTGGGTGGCCTGGCAGACGAAGAGAGGTCTGGCGATGGCTAGAAAATCGGAGCGCCCTATGCACCAACCACAGGCATACGTGCGGGCATCGCGGGCCGCGGTGGACATCAGCCACCTGGGCGCGCGTGTGGAGGACGAAGGCATCCTCTTGGAAGCCGTCGCCGATCTTCTACACGGCGCTTTTGAGCTGCTCGCAGCACAGGTATTCCTGCTCGATCCGTCCGGGCGGTTTGGCGAGTTGCGCTACCACGTAGGGGTAGGGGACCGCAAGGTGCTGTTCAAAGCCCCCGGTGTGCCGGTCGGGTCGGGATCAGACCTGGGCGCAGTCTTGGCCGGTGGCGAGGCGCGCGTGGTAGGCGACGTGCGCGGCCTGCCCCGCGGCGTCGTGCCGCCCGGTGCCGACAAAGGTATGGCCTTACCGCTCATCGTAGAGGGCGAGGTGCTTGGTGCCTTAGTGCTCTACGCCGCTGAAGCTGGCATTTTCTCGGCAGCACCGCCGGACGTGACGCCATTCGCCATGCTGGCCGACATCCTGGCGCTGGCGCTGGAAGCCGTCCGCGCACGGGGCAAGGTTCGCCTGGAGAAATCCCGTAGCCAATCACCAGCCAGACCACACCTGGACAAATCGGCCACCGTCGCGCTGCCGGGCGATGGCGAGTCCCCGGCGGGAGACAGCCACACGGTGCCGATCAAGCTGGATGGCTCAGTCGTCGGCACGCTGTCGTTCAAAGAAGGCCAGGACCGGAGCCTGGAGCCGGATGAAGTAGAACTGATCGAAAACGTAGCCGACCAGGTTGGGCAGGCCATAGAGCACCTGCATCTGCTGGAAGAGGCGCAGCGGGCCGCGCTGCGAGAGCAATTGATAAGCGACATCACCGCCCAGTTGCAGCGCGCCACCAGCGTGGACGCCGTGCTCAGGACGGCAGCGCAAGCCGTACAATCCGCACTCGGCGATGTCCAGGTGACGGCGCGGCTGGTGCCGGATGTGGTCGTGTCTCCGCCACCGGCAGAAGAAGATGAGGCAAAGTGACGAGATGACCATGCAAGAACCTGTCAGGGAATCCAGAAAAGAACCGTGGGCCTGGTTGGGGCTGACCACTGTCGTCCGCTACACCGTCGGCGGCTTTCTATTCGGTCTGACGTTTCCATTGGCTACCATCACGCTCGAGCTGATGGTGCGCCGCCTGCCGCTCACCCTGGAAAACGCGCTGGCAGTCCATGCTTCACAACCGATGCATCTGGTCATCGACACGGCGCCGTTGGTGCTGGCTGTGGTGGGGTGGCTGGCCGGTGTGCGCCTGCGCCAGACCGAAGCGACCTCCGCCCAATTGGAAGAACGGGTTGCCACCCGGACGGTAGAATTGGCCGCCAACACCGCGCGTTTGCAGGCAGTGGTCGAGGTCAGCAACTTCATCACCGCCGCGCGCGACCTGGACAACCTGCTCCGCGATGTCGTCAACCTGATCGTTGAAAAGTTCGACTTCTATCACGCCCAGGTGTTTCTGCTCACAGACGACGGGCGCTTTGCCGCCTTGCGCGCCAGCACCGGCGACACCGGACGGGAGTTGCTGGAGCGCGGCCACCGTCTCGAAGTGGCCTCCTCCTCGGTCATCGGTCACGTCACCGCGCGCGGCGAGCCGCTCATCGCGCGGGCTACGGACTCCGACACCATTCACCGGCGCAACGAGTTGCTGCCGGATACCCAGGCCGAGATGGCCCTGCCGTTGAGAATCGGGGATCGTATTCTCGGCGCGCTGGACGTGCAGGGCGTCCGTCCCGACGCCTTCACAGCAGAGGACATCCCGGTATTTCAGGCCATGGCCGACCAGTTGGCCATCGCCATCGAAAACGTGCGGCTGTTAGAAGAGGCCCAGCAGAACCTGCGTGACATCGAAGCCCTCAATCGCCAGCTAACCGGGGAAGCCTGGCGAGATTTCGTCGCTGGCCGGGCCGCCACAGAGCCGCAAGGCTACCGCGCCGACGAGCGCGGCGTGCACGAGGTAACGAGCGAACGCTCGGATGAAAAAGAAACCACCGAAGGTGTCACCAGGCTGCCGATCGTCGTGCGCGGCCAGACCGTCGGCTCGCTCGACGTGGAGCCGACAGACAGCGAGACCCTCGATGCGGAAAAGCAAGCCATTCTGGAGGCGGTGGCCGAGCGGGTCGCCCTCGCCCTCGACAATACCCGCCTGGCACAGCAGGCCCAGCGCACTGCCCAGATTCAGCAGATGATTAATGTCTTCTCAGGCAAACTGCAACGCGCGCCGGACATGCAATCCATTCTGCGCTTGGTGGCTACCGAGGTAGGCGAGGTTTTGGGAGCCTCTCGCACCTTCGTCCAACTACAGACGCGCAATGATAAAAGCGCGGCCAACGGTAGCAGTGAGTAGTCCTTTGCAGGACGGGGGAACCCGGCTATGAGTGAGCAACTACCCCAAACTGAATCGCCGCTTCGCAGGCTGGTGCTTGGGTTGATAAACGTCAAGACCGACGACCCGGTGCGTTACCGCCGTGGGCGCTTGGTCAATCTGGTGCTGCTGGTCGCCCTTGGCATCGTGGTGTTGTGGCTGATAGCAGCCGGTACGATGGCCGCCGTCTCGATGCTGGTCGAGCCTGCCGACGTGGGCTTCTGGCGGCTCATCTTCTTCACCATCGTGCTGGCCGCCACCTATGCCCTCAACCGCCTTTCGGCCTCGCCGCTCGCCGGATTGATCCTGGCCCTGGTGACGCTGATGGGCAGCATCCTCTCATTGATTCTGAGCGGCACACAGTCCACCAGTGTTATCACCCTGACGCTGCCGGTACTGGTCGCCGGGCTGCTTGGTCCGCCGCCCACAGCGTTCCTGATGGCAACCCTGGCCCTGCTGGCCTACGGCGTGCTCAACGTACAGCACGACCCGACCTATCTCACCCGGCTATTACGAGAGGGTGCTGGAGGCGGGACCGTCATCGTCTATCTAAACCTCTATCTCGTCGCCGTGTTGTCCTGGTTGTTCTCGCGCATGGCCGGACGGGCCATCCGGCAGTCGCACGCCGAATTACGGGCCATGGAGCGCCAGCAGCAAGCCCTGGAGGCGCGGCTTGGACAGCAGGCGTTGCGCTTGCAGGCCGCCACCAAGGTGGCCCGTGCCCTGTCAGGCGCGCGAGACCTCGACAGGATGCTGGCCGACGTCGTCCGGCTCGTTCGCGAGTACTTCGGCTACGATTTCGTTCGGGTCTATCTGCTCGACGCGGCTCGCGAGTACGTCGTGCTCCACGCGGCCACCGGTCTGACCGGAGAAGCGCTGCTGGCTGCCGGGCACCAACTCCCCGTCCACTCCATGTCTGCCGTTGGACAGGCAGCCGCCCTCCTCGAGCCGGTCATCGTAGACGAATCGCACGACAAACTCCCCATTCAGCCCCTTCAGGGGATGCCGCAAATGCGCTCCGAGGTAGCCATACCGCTGCTCGCAGCCCAGGACCTCGTCGGGGTATTGGCCTTGCAGAGCGTCGACCAAGACGCATTTGAACCCGGAGACCTGCCCGGTTTTCAGGCTTTGGCCGACCAGATCGCCTTTTCGATCGCCAACGTACGCGTCTACGAAGAAGCCCAGCAAAACCTCCGCGAATTGAGCCGGTTTGGCCGCGAGGCCACCCACCGTGGCTGGACGGAATACCTGTCCACCAGGGGCCTGGAAGGCCGGGTTTACCGGCGTGGTCGAGGCAAAGGCTGGACCGCTCGTCAAAAGCGCCTGGTAGAGCAAGTCGTCACAACTGGCAGCGTCGTCCTGTCCCAGGCGGGCGGCAGACAGCCGGGCCACCTCGCCGTGCCCATGCTCCTGCGCGACGAGGTGATCGGCGTCATTGGCCTGGAAGTGGACGAGGCAGGCCGCTGGACCCAGAATGACGTCAGGGTATTACAGGGCATTGCCGAGCGCACCGCGTTGGCTGTCGAGAACATGCGCTTGTTTGAGCAGGCCCAACGCACCGCCAGCCGCGAGCGCCTGGTCAACGAGATCACGCGCAACGTGCAGCGCGCCGAGAGCGTGGACGACGTGTTACAGGCGGCGCTGCTGGAGTTGGGGCGGGCCCTTGGGGCCTCGCGCGGTGTCGTCCAACTCAATCCCCGGGAGAGTGCCCGCCAGCCGTCGAGCGACGGCGATTCCGGCGATCAAAATGGCGCGCCCGTTTCCACGGATAGTGCTGTGAGCGAGGAAGGCCAGTCATGAACAGGTCATGGCTCGAACGTCTGCGTTGGCGCAACATCAGAGTCAGCACCAAGCTCACCCTGGTTTTCGGCGGGCAGTTGTTGTTTGTCGTGGCCTTGGTGTTGTCGGCCATCTTTGCGTTTGACGTGGTCCGCCGTCAGCGAGACGTGTTGCGCACTGCCGAGCAGGTGGAGGCTCTGGCCGATAGAATGGAGTTCTCATTCGCCGAAGCCAGGACCATCAAGACCGACCTGGTGTTTGGCTGGGATGAGTTGGGCTACGACACGATTGTAGAGAGCCGGGTTCCTGCTCGCGAACAGGTCGTCGAGGACATCGGCGGGACGGCGGACGAACTGGAAGACCTGTTGGAAAACAGCACCTTACAAAGCGCCCCTCGTGCCGTCAGCAATGCCCGGTCGATGGTTACCATGGCCAATCTGTATGACGCGCGTTTGCTTGAGACGGTGGACGTGCTGGGAGAACTGGCCGTCGAGAAAACCGGCGCGTTGGCTGTGCTGGAATCGCAGGCCCACGATTTGGGGTTGAACGCCGCACTTATTGCCGACACGCAAATGTTGGATTCGATGTTCTTGATCCGCCAGAACGAGAGCTTGTTCCTCATTACCAACGATCCGCGCTATCTGGACACGGCCCGGGGCCATGCCGCGAATCTAGACCGGCAATTGGACGATTTTGCCCAGACCGGTGTTCGTGTCAGCAGCGTGCGGGCCACGCAGGACGCACTCGATGCCTACCTGGTTCAACTCGACACGGTTGAGCAGCTTTTCGCCGAGCTTGACGCCAATGGCGAAAGCCTGGAAACGATAATCAACGAAGCCGAACCGCTCTGGACAGAGATGTCTGAGCTTGCCGAGCAGGAAGCCGCACAGGCGCAGGTTCAGGCTGATGCGGTTAACCGCCGCATGAACCTGTTGCTTGGCGCGGGCGCTCTGCTGATGGTTACGGTAGGGAGCCTCGTAACCTTTCTGCTCTGGCGAGATGTCAGCGCCGGGCTGCTCCAATTGGTGGACGCCGCCGAGCGTTTGGAAGTTGGCGATCTCGACGCGCGCGCCGCCGTCGTCAGCGGCGACGAATTTGGCCGCCTGGCCGCCACCTTCAACGCCATGGCCGCACGGCTTCAGAACGTGGTCTCTGGCCTCGAAGAAGAGTCGGTCAGCCGCGCCCGCCGCCTGGAAACCATCGCCGACATCAGCCACGCCGTTTCCAGCTTGCGCGACCCCGACCTCTTGCTGCGAGAAGTCGTAGAGTTGACCCGTACCCGTTTCGGTTTCTACCACGCCCAGGTATTCCTGGTAGACGAGGCGCGAGAGTACGCCGTCCTGCGCGAGAGCACAGGCGAATCCGGGCGCAAACTGCTGGAGCGGGGCCACCGCCTGCAGATAGGCTCGCGCTCCGTCATCGGGCAGGTCACCGCGCAGGGCGAGCCGGTAGTCGCCCTCGACACCGAGGTCGACGTCGTGCACCGCCGTAACGAGTTGCTGCCCGACACCCGTTCCGAATTGGCCCTGCCTTTGCGCATCGGCGATCAGGTTATCGGAGCCTTGGACATACAGAGCGTGCAGCCCAACGCTTTCAGCCGGGACGACGTGGCTGTCCTCCAGACCATGGCCGACCAACTCGCCGTCGCCATCCGCAACGCCCAGCTTTTTGAAGAGGCCCAGGCCGCGCTGGACGAAGTAGAAGCGCTTAACCGCAGGCTCACCGGACGGGCGTGGAGCGGCTTCATCGCGCGCCGCGACCCCGACGTGCCCCGCGCCTTTCGCATCGAAGAAGATGCCATATCTACCGATGCGGCTGGCCTGCCGCCGGAACTTCTGGAAGAGCTGCAGCACGCTCCCCTGGCCCGGCTCGAAGCTGACGGCGACAGTGAGATGAGCGTGGCGGTGCCCATCCGCGTGCGCGGCGAGGTCATTGGCGCCTTTGGCTTCGGCGGCGAGGAGTTAGAACACCTCACCCCCGAAGACCTTGCCCTCATCGAAGCGGTGGCCGAACGGGTAAGCATCGCTCTGGAGAATGTGCGCTTGTTCGAGCAGACCCAGCAGCAAGCTCGCCGCGAGCACCTGGTGAATCAAATCACCAGCAAAATCGTCGGCTCGACCGACGTAAACGACATTCTACAGATCACCGCGCGAGAGCTTGGCAAAGTACTACGCTCGCCAAAGACGAGCATTCAGTTGCATGGAGATCAGGACGATGAGTCGTAACTCAAGCCCGCCCCGGTCCTCCCGATTTCGCCTGCGGCCCCGCCGTCTGGCCACGTCCCTCCTGTTAGCTTTCCTAATTCTGGCCCTACTGCCTGTGATCGGGTCGGCAGTCTTCTCGGCAATCGTACAAGCCGACCTCGCCCGCGAAAGCGCCGTTGACAGGCTAGAAGGCGTAGCCGCCGTCAAAACCCAACAGCTTCAGGGCTGGATCGACGCGCGGCAGACCGCCCTCTGGATCAACCTGACCGACGAGAACAGCTACGAGAGCATCCTCGCGATACTGGGTCACGCAGAAGAAGATGGCGAGGACGATGCACACGGCGAATTCACCACCCACGCCGGTCTGTTTGTAGGCGCATCCGGCCCCTTCGAACAGATCCTGCTCGCCGACGGCTCTGGCACTGTCCTCGCAGAAGTCGGGACCGGACCGTCGGTTACAGACGTCAGCGGCCAATCCTTCTTCGAAGATGGTCGCCTGCTTGCCACCGTCTCTCCCCCGCTTCGCGATACCGCCACCGACTCGTGGAGCGTATACTTCTCCGTGCCCGTCAATGACCAGAGCGGTGACCTGGCAGGCGTGCTCATCGGGCGCGCCTCTGGCGCAGACCTCGAAGCCCTCACCGCAGAGCGCGCCGGGCTGGGCGAGACAGGCGAAGTGCTCCTCGTCGTCCAGCCCAGCCGGATGGTCACCAAAAACCGCGCGGGCGAGATGTTGGCCAACGCCCAATCCCAAGGTATCTCCAACGCGCTGGCGGGCCTGAACGGGCAGGCAGTCTACCGCGACTACCAGAACCGGCAGGTCGTCGGCGTCTATCGCTGGCTGCCGCAACTCAGCACGGGCATGGTCGTCAAACAAGACGCCAGCGAAGCCTTGGCCGCCAGCCGTGTCTCGCTGCGCACCAACGTCTTCATTGCTGTCGTGGCCGGTTTGGCAGCATTGGCCCTCGGCATCATCTTTGTGCGCGGCATTACCCGCCCCATCACCCAATTGACCGACACCGCCGTCCGCATTGCCGAAGGAGATCGCAGCCTGCGGGTGGAACTTGAACGCGACGACGAACTCGGCTCGTTAGCAGGCGCGTTCAACGACATGACCGAGCGCGTCCGTGGCCTCGTGGACACCCTGGAAGAGCGCGTCGCCCAGCGCACCCGCGACCTGGAAACGACGGCGGAAATCAGCCGTGCCATCAGCGCCGTGCGTGACCTGGACATCCTGCTCAATCAAGTCACAGAACTGATTTGCCAGCGCTATGGATACTATCACGCCCAGGTGTTCCTCATCGACGACGTAGGCGAATACGCCGTCCTGCGCTCCAGCACAGGCGAGCGCGGCCAGCGACTCCTGGAACGCGGCCACAAACTGGCTGTCGGATCGCAATCCGTCATCGGCCAGGTGACCAGCCAGGGCAGGCCCGTGGTGGCTTACGATACCGATTCGAGCACCGTGCACCGGCGCAACGAACTGCTGCCCGACACCCGCTCCGAGTTAGCCTTACCCCTCCGTCTGGGGGATCAGATCATTGGCGCGCTGGATGTCCAGAGCGTCGCCGCGGAAGCCTTTGAAGAGAGCACCATCGAGGTGCTCCAGGCCGTCGCCGACCAATTGTCGATAGCGGTAAACAACTCGCGCCTGTTCGCCGAGTCGCAATCGTTGCTCGACGAGCAAATTCAACTCAGCCAGATCCTCACCCGCGAGGGCTGGGACGAACACATCAAGCGCGGGACCGATGTCACCGGCTATGCCTACGACCTCAACGAACTGCGCCCCATCAACGGCGAAGCCATCGACGAGGAAAAACAGGGTTTCAAAGCCACCATCCGCCTGCGTGGCGAAACCATCGGCGAACTGACCTCCGTTCCCGGCGAGGGCAGAGAATGGGATGACGACGACAGTCTGCTGGTTGAAGCCGTCGCCGAGCGTGTGGCCCTGGCCCTAGAAAACGCCCGTCTCCTGGGACGAACCCAGGAGACCCTGCAGGAAGTCGGTCGCCTATACCAGGCAGGGCGTGCCATCGTCGAGGCCACCAATGTAGAAGAAGTACTGTATGCCGTCACCTTTAGCTCGGTCCGCTTCTGGGTAGAGCGTGTCGCAGTCGTGTTGGTCAATGACCCCGAAGCAGGCTTCGACGAATCGGGCGCGACAGTGTGTGTCGAGTGGTATCGTGACACCGAAGGGATAAACACCCCGGATGTCCCCCTTACCAGCGAAATGCTGCCCGTTCTGGCCAAGACCGGTGAAAAAGCGCGGGTGATACGCGACGTTGAAACCAGTGATCTCCTCGACAAGTCCTCTCAAGCCACCCTGTTGAGCTTTGGCGATAAGTCAGGTATCTACCTGCCCATGCTGGCCTCGTCGGGCGTGGTCATCGGCTGGCTGATGATTGCCTCGACCACCCGCCACTACGAACCTGCCGAGGAAGAAATCCGCTACTTCCGCGCCATTGCCGACCAGGCAGGCATTGCCATCGACGGGCACCGCCTGTTTGAGCAAGCGCAGCAGCGCGCGCTCAAACTCCAGGCCACCAACGCCGTCAGCCATGCCGCCGCCTCCATTCTAGACATCGACCTTCTGCTCCCACAGGTAGTCGAGCAAATCCGGGACAACTTCGGCTTCTACCACGTCCAGGTATTCCTGGTGGATGAGCCAGAAGGAATGGCCGTTCTGCAAGCCAGCACCGGCGACGTTGGTCGAGAGCTCTTAGCCCAGGGGCACAAACTACCGGTTGGCTCCCAGTCGGTGATCGGTCAGGTTACCATAGCAGGAGTGCCGGTGATCGCCCACGACACCGACACCGACCCGGTGCACCGCAGCAACGAACTCCTGCCCAACACCCGCTCCGAGATGGCTATCCCCATCCGTCATGGTCAGCGCGTGGTGGGCGCGCTCGACGTCCAAAGCCGGCACGCCAACGCCTTCGTAGAAGAAGACATTACCGTTCTACAGACACTGGCCGACCAACTTGCAGTAGCTCTGGAGAACGCCCAGCTATTCCAGGACACCCAGGAGCGTGTCGCCGAGCTGACGACCATCAACCTCATCAGCCAGGAAGTCTCCCACGCCCACACGCTGGATGCCCTGTTCGATTCCGTCCGCAGTCAGATGGGACGGGCCTTTGAAGCTCAGGACGGCTTTCTGGCGCTGTACGATCGCGAGGCCGACCGGCTGGACTACCCAATCTATCTGCAAGACGGCGAGGCCATCGACGCAGAATCTGGGGCGCTGGAACCGGGCCTGCTTGCCAGCATCATCAAATCCCGCTCCCCACTCGTGCTCAATTCCGGTGTCGCAGAAGCTGTCGAGGAGGCCGGTGGCGACCCCAAATCGGTTCGTGCCAAATCCTGGCTCGGCGTGCCCCTGACCACCGGCCAACAGGTGCTTGGCGTGCTAAGCATCCAAAACCCAGAGCAAGAGAACGCCTTCAAAGACAGTCACCTGCGCATGATCTCTACGCTGGCCGCCTACGTGGCCGTCGCCGTGCGCAACGCGCAACTCTACTCCGAAGCCGAACAGCGCGCGTCTGACCTCGGCCTGCTGTTCGACGTTACCTCGGCGGCGCTCGGCCTCAGCGAGCTGGACGACGCGCTCCTTCGGATCGCCGAGAGCCTGCGCGACGAAATGGAAAACGCCGAGGCCACCCTCGTCACCCTCGTCGACGAGACCGGCCAGCACGTCATCCCCCGCGCCGCCAGCGGGTACGGCCACGAAATCATGGAGTTTCTGGGCGGTCCAAGGCCTGTCGAGGAAGGCCTGGTAGGCTGGGCCGTTTCCAACGGCCAGGCCGTGCTGGTCGGCGACGTGCGCGACGACCCGCGCTACGTGGCCGCCTCGCCCACAACCCTTTCCGAAGTGGCCGTACCGCTCATGGTCGGCGACGAAGCGGTGGGTGCCCTCGTCGTCGAAAGCAGCCAGTTGGACGCCTTCGGCGACGACGACTTACGCCTGCTGCAAACCCTGAGCGGTACCCTAAGTGCCATCATCCAGAACGCCCGGCTGATCGACGAAATTCGGCAGGCCAACGAGCAGTTGCGCGAATTGGACAAAATGAAGTCACAGTTCCTCGCCAACATGTCGCACGAACTACGCACCCCGCTCAACTCCATCATCGGTTTCTCGCGCGTCATCCTGAAAGGCATCGACGGGCCCCTGACCGACCTCCAGGAACAAGACCTGCAAACCATCTACTCCAGCGGCCAGCACCTGCTCGGCCTCATCAACGACGTGCTCGACATGTCCAAGATCGAAGCCGGAAAGCTAGACCTCTCCCACGAACTGGTCGACCTGCACGCCGTCTTCGAAGGCGTGATGAGCACCGCCGTAGGGCTGGTCAAAGGCAAGTCCATCGAACTGATCACCGAAGTACCAGCCGAATTACCGGAGGTCTATGGCGACGAGATGCGCATCCGCCAGGTGTTGCTCAACCTGCTGTCCAACGCCGCCAAGTTCACCAACGACGGCAGCATCACCCTGCGTGCAGAGGTCGCGGACCAGACCGCAGAAGAAGCGGCGCACATCTGCATCAGCATCGCCGACACCGGCATCGGCATTGCCGAAGAGGACATGGAAAAGCTGTTCGAAGCCTTCTCACAAGTCGATGCCTCCACCACCCGCGCCACAGGCGGCACTGGCCTGGGTCTGTCGATTTCGCGCTCGCTGGTCAACCTGATCGGTGGGCGTGTCTGGGTCGAGAGCAAGGAGGGGGTGGGCTCCACCTTTAGCTTTACCATCCCCACAACCCCCCAGCCCACCCAAACGGAGCCCATTCCCGCCCTTGCTTTCGACGACAATGGCGACAAACCTGTGGTGCTAACCGTGGACGACGACGAAGGCGTGCTGAAGCTCTACAAACGCTTCCTGGAAAAAGAAGGCTACAACGTCGTCGGCCTGAGCAGCGGCCACGGTGTGGTAGACATCATCCGCCACGCGCAGCCGGTTGCCATCGTGCTCGACGTGATGATGCCTGACCGGGACGGTTGGGATGTCATCGCCGACCTGAAACTCAACCCAGACACCAAACACGTCCCCATCATCCTCTGCACCATCGTTGAGGAGCGTGATCGCGCCGCCAAGCTGGGCGTGAACGACTACCTGGCGAAACCCATCGTGGAGGACGACCTGCTGGCTGCCCTGAGGCGCTTGGACGTGGACGGCGACGACCACCACGATGAAGGCGCACCGGCTGGCGGTCAAGCCAACAGCCAGGCTGCCGACCAGGAAGAGACCCCCGCCGATGTTCTGACCGGCGAGCAACCCGATGCCCGCGATGAGGAACCGGTAGATGCCAGAGCCGATCGTCAAGACGATGGTCAGGTCAGTGCTGGCGGCAATGGGCACGCAGTCGGTCGAGAACTCTCGATCCTGGTCATCGACGACCAGCCCGAACTGCTGAAGCTTGCCAGTGACGGCCTGCAAGCAGACGGTGTCCTGACCGTCTCAGTAGCTCAGGGAGGACGTGCTGGCCTGGAAGCCATCCAGAAAGAGAAGCCCGACGTCATCGTCCTCAGTTTGGACATGCCCGACGTCGATGGTTTCCAGGTGCTGGCCAGCCTCGCCGGAGATCCTGCCACGAGCGACATTCCTGTGCTCCTTCTAACCGCCAAGGACCTGTCTCCAGAGGAATATGGCCGCCTCACCGAGCAAGCCGTCAGCATGGTAAGCAAAGCGGATCGCAGCCCAGAAGACCTGCTGCGGAGCATCACCGTAGCCTTAGCCGGGATGCAATAAGGGGTGCGGTAAGCGATGGTCCGAACGTCCTCGGAAAGTAGGGGCGCGCCATGCCGTGTCCGGTACTGGGTCTATCGTGTGAGGGACAATCTTTCTTGAAAACCCTGGAAGGGTTGCCGAAGTGACGAGTTCAACCATCTACCTGACGTGTTCTGCATGTGGTCACACCACACGTTACAAGCGCGTACTTCCGGCCTGCCCGCATTGCCAGCACGAAATGCTCGAAGCCTACTACGAAACCGGCGACCTGTCCGGCTGGCCCCAGGCGCTGGCCGACCGCCCCTTCGACATGTGGCGCTACCGCGAATTGCTCCCCCTGCGCGACCCGGCCAATCTGGTCTCCATGGGCGAGGGAGGCACCCCGCTCGTCAAGGCCGTCAACGTAGCCGCCATGCTGGGACTGAAAAACCTCTACCTCAAAGACGAGCGCCAGGGGCCAACCGGCTCATTCAAGGATCGTCAGGCATCGCTCGCCATCTCCGTGATGAAAGAAAACGACGTCGACGAGGCAGTTGTCGCCTCCACGGGCAACGTCGCCATCGCCTATGGCGCATACGCCGCCCGCGCGGGCATCAAACTGTGGGCCTTCCTCACCAGCCTGGTACCCGCCGACAAAATGCGCGAGGTAGCCGTCTACGGCACCGAAGTCGTCAAAGTCACCGGCACCTACGACCACACCAAGCACATCGCAGCCAGCTTCGCCCAGAGCAAAGGTCTCTTCATAGACCGTGGCATTCGCAGCTTCGCCTCCAAAGAAGGCATGAAAACCGTCGCCTTCGAAATCGCCGAGCAACTCGGTCTGGTGTTCGGCGGCGACGGCGGCTGGCCGCACGCGCGGGGCCAATGGTATGCCCCCGACTGGTACATCCAGTCCGTCAGCGGTGGGTTGGGGCCGGTGGGAGTGATGAAAGGCTTCAAAGAACTGCGCGAGCACGGGCTGATCGACTCCATGCCCAAGTTCGCCTGCGTCCAGGCGGCGGGCTGCGATCCCATCGTGCGCTCCTGGAAGGCCGGCCAGGAAGAAGCCACCCCCATCAACAACCCCCAGACCCTCATCACCACCCTGGCTACCGGCGACCCAGGCCCCGCCTACAAGATGCTGCGCGAATTGATGATGCGCTACGGCGGCGCGATGGAAAGCGTCACCGACGAGGAAGCCTTCCGCGCGCTCCACACCATGGCAAAACTGGACGGCTTCTCCATGGAACCGGCAGCGGCAGTCGCCTTTGCCGGTCTGTTCAAATTGGTGCGCCAGGGCATCATCGCCCCCCACGAAGTCGTCGTCGTCAACCTCACCGGCCATACCTTCCCCGTAGAGAAGCAAATCCTGGGCGACGAATGGGAGCGCAGCGTAGACCTGGCCGCCGCCACGCGCCCCGCCATGCCCGAAGAAGGGTTGCTGGCCGCCCTGTCAGAGATCGACGAGCGCGTCGTACGCGTCGCCATCATCGAGGACAACCCCGACGCGGCACGCCTCGTCGAACGCATCCTGCAGGCGCATGGCGATTACGAGATACTTCACGCCCCCGATGGCGAGGCAGGCATCACCCTGGTGCAAAATGAGCGGCCCGATTTGATCGTGCTCGACCTGATGATGCCCGGCGTCGATGGGTTTGCCGTCTTGGATGCGCTCAAGGCCGACGAGTCGCTGCGCGACGTGCCGGTCATCGTCGTCACCGCCAAGGACCTGACGCCACAGGAACGGCAGCGTCTAAGCAACCAGGTAGAATCGCTGCTGCACAAAGGGTCCTTCATCGACGAGGGAGTGATGCAAGACATCATCGAGAGGTTGAGCTAGCGTGCCCAACAGGGCGCCAGCCAAGTGGTGAACCAGCCTATGTCCATAGCAGCGAAATCCAGCGGGCCAGCAACCATCCTCTACATAGAAGACGACGACGCCAGCCGCTCGCTGGTAACCCGGCTGCTCAATTCCACAGGACACCGCGTACTGACCGCCGCTGATGGCCTGGCCGGTATCGACGCGGCCCGCCGCCACCGGCCCGACCTGATCCTGATGGACCTCAAGTTACCCCACCTCAGCGGCGAGGCAGTCACCACCCGCCTGAAGAGCATTCCCAGCACCCAGGACATCCCCATCGTCGCCCTCACCGCCCAGACCCTGCCCGGCGACAGAGAGCGGGCCTTGGTAGCAGGCTGTATCGGCTTCATCAACAAACCCATCGACGTGGACAGGCTGCCTGCCCAGATCGACGAATTCCTGGACGGGCGGCGCGACGAACTCAGCGAGCCATTGGCCCGGCAGTTTCACGTCGAATACAACCGGAGTCTGGTGGCGCGCCTGGAAGCCAAAGTCCGCCAGTTAGAAGAAGCCAATCGCCAACTGCGTCGTATCGACAAGATGAAGAACGACTTCATCAATCTGACCTCTCACGAAGTCCGCACCCCGCTCACCCTGGTGCAAGGTTACGCCAGTCTGCTTGAGGACGCCGCGCGCACGAGGTGGGAAGGCGATCCCGACGCCGAGATACCCATGTACGTCGACAGTCTGGTGTTGTCGGTTGGCCGCCTGGGCGAGATTCTTGGCGAAATCCTGAGTGTCTCGCGTATTGCCACCGGGCAACTGGAACCGGCCCACGGCCCCGTCCGCCTGAAAGAAATCGTGGACGAGGCAGTCGCCGAGATTATGTCCCACTGCCAGGACCGCCAGATTTCCCTCTCAGTAGACCAGGCGGGCTGGCCGCCGATCATACAGGGCGATGGCGAGTTGCTCCTCATTGCCATTCGCAACCTCCTGAGCAACGCCCTCAAGTACACGCCTGATGGTGGCCGCGTTGGCGTGAGCGTCAACACCTTCGAGGGCAACGTCGAACTGATCATCGAAGACTCCGGTATCGGCATCGACCCCGAAGAACACCAACTTATCTTCGAACAGTTCTACGTCACAGGAGACGTACAATTGCACAGCACCAGCAAGACCAATTTCAAAGGCGGTGGGCTTGGTCTTGGGCTGGCGATTGCCAGAGGGGTCATCGAGGCACACGCGGGCAAGATTTGGGTCCAGAGTAGTGGCCGCGACGAGAGCACCCTGCCCGGCAGCCGGTTTCACGTACTGCTTCCCCTAGACCAGGCACTGCTCATACCAAGCCCGGGGTTTCAGACGTCACAAACGTAATGGTCGAGGGACTCATCATGGCGACTCCACTCCAGCACACTCGTCCCAGGGCAATCTGACGTGCGCTCCACCAGGCGTGCAGGCATGCTGGCGGCGTGGTTGACCCCCCTTTTCATGGGCCTCACGCCCATCTTCGGCAAAGCCGCGATGCTGACCGGCGTAGACCCGTTCGCCGTAGCCGGTTGGAGGACCCTGCTGGCTGCCGCATTCCTGTGGATCGTCTACGCCATCGGCTTCCGGCGCTACCTGTTCATCTTCCCCGCCGGTCTGTTAGGAACGCTGATCGTCGGCGTCATCAACGGCCTGGGATCGTTGCTGTTCTACAATGGACTGATCCTCCTCGACGCCTCTCTGGCCCAACTGCTCTACATGCTCTACTTCGTATTCGTCATGCTGCTCACGCGCATCTATGGGCACACCATCTCTCGCATAAGCTTCATTCGTGCGCTGCTGGCCTTGGGCGCAGTTGCCCTGCTGGCCGGGGGAGGGCCTGCCTCCGCCAATTGGCGCGGCGTCGCCATGATGCTCGGCGCGGCGCTGATGTACGCCCTGCACCTCGTCCTGAGCCAGCGAGTCATGTACGAGATGCCCGCCCCGACCATGACCGTCTACGCCCTCACCGCCATGGCCCTCACGGTTAGTGTCGCTTGGTCCATTCATGGTCACGGGCCTGGTGTGGTTGCCCAACCGCTACCCCCTCGCGCCTGGGCCTTCCTGCTTGGCCTGACCACCGTCACCGTGCTCTCTCGACTCACCCTCTTTGCTGGCGTCAAACAACTGGGAGGCGTCCAGGTCGTGCTGCTCAACGTGGCCGAGCTGCTGGTCGCCTTGTTATCGGCCTTTGTCTTCTTCGACGACCGGCTCTCGCTCGTGCAATGGTTGGGAGCGATACTACTCCTGTTCAGCATGCTGCTCTCGCAGTGGGATGAGGGCCTCTCCGCCGGAGTATATAGACCGCTCCTCACGCCGCGCGCCCCCAGCCAGACCCCGACCTCTACCGGCTTCGTACCCACCGCGTTGCGCCAGCGGAAACCGGCGTCGCGGCAGTGACCCAGTATTTGGGGTAAAAGGGCCCCCTCGCTTGCCTACAATTTTTGATTATGGGATACTACTAAGTACAGACAGAGGATGCCGTGCCCTGGGCACGGCTTAGCATCAACTCCTACCACAAATCGTCGCGCTAGAGCGCGTAGACACAGAAAGTGAGATCGGAGACAGGATTATGACGGGACCAATAATCGCCGTATTGTGTGTGCTGGTCTTTGGCGCAGCCGCTCTGATTGGCTCCGCCATTCGCATTGTACAGGAATGGGAACGAGGCGTCGTCTTTCGCCTGGGTCGTCTGGCAGGCACCAAGGGACCCGGCGTGCAATTCATCGTCCCCATTATCGACCGGCTGCAAAAAGTCAGCCTCCAGCGAGATGTGATCGACGTGCCGCCGCAGGACATGATCACCTCCGACAACGTGACGGTCAGCGTGAACGCGGTCGCCTTCTACCGTGTCTTCGACCCGGCCAAGGCCGTCGTCGACGTGCGCGACTTCCGCCAGCAGACCTTCCAACTCGTGCAGACCACCCTGCGGAGCGTCATCGGCCAGTCCGAACTGGACCAGTTGCTCAAAGACCGCGATAGCATCAACCATCAGGTGCAGCATCTCGTGGACGTAGCCACCGAACCCTTTGGCGTCAAGGTCGGCACCATCGAAGTCAAGGACGTGGGGCTGCCCCAGAGCATGCAGCGTGCCATGGCTAAAGAGGCCGAAGCCGAGCGCGAGCGCCGCGCCAAGATCATCCACGCCACCGGCGAGTTCCAAGCCGCCCAGCAGCTACGCGATGCGGCGGATACTATCTCAGGGGAGCCTGCCGCCCTGCAGCTGCGCTACCTGCAAACCCTCACCGAAATCGCGGTGGAGAAAAACTCCACCATCATCTTCCCCGTGCCCATCGACATCTTCACCGCGCTGCAAAACGTGCTAACCTCTGTTGACGGGCGCAGCGCCAGAGGCAGCGAATAGGCCGCCTTGTCGTGAACGTTTAACGGGGCAGGTCCAATCGCCGGACCTGCCCCGCTTAAGTTTGTAGCCGTGAGGGGAGCGAGCTACTCCGTCCCGCCGATCACTTCGGGCGGAAGGGGCACGTCACTTCCCAGACCAAGCCCTAACCGAAAGCACTGAGCGCCGCCAGCACCCGCGCCTCACGCTCCTCGTACTGGTCGCCAAGCACCTCCGCCATCCGAAAATCGAACTGGCGGCCCGCAACCACCTCCCTGCGCAGCCACGCCGATAGCGCCCAGGCTTGCAAGTGAATAAGCACGCCCCACAGCGGCGACCCCTCAAACTGTCGCCCGCTCTCCGCCAGATACACGCTCAAGAAGCGCTCCGCCGCCGTCGCCGCCTCAAACTCCACCAGCAACTGGTAAGCCGCCACCACGTCCCAGCGTGGATCGCCGTGCGCGGCGAACTCCCAGTCGATCACGCCGGTGATCCGCCTGTCGTGCAGCATCACGTTAGCGAAGTGATAGTCGCCGTGCAGAATGCACGGGGTCAGCTCTTCGACGTGGACCGCCAGAACCGCCACCCGGTCAATCGTGTGCAGCAGGTTACTATCCTGCGCGTGCTCCGCCCAACCGTGTAGCGTTTCCAGCACGCCGTTGATCGTGACGTGCGGCACCACCTCCTTGATGGCATAGGGCGCTTCCAGGCTGTGCACGTAGGCCAACAAGCTGGCATACTCGTCCACGTAAGGCGCGATAGCCCGTGAAAACAACCGGTCATTTTCGAACCAGATGTAACCGGGCACCCGGCTTTCGAGCAAAACGTCCCCGTAGGCAGTGCTCTCCATGACGTGCATGCGTGGCACCAGCATGCCCACCCCTGCCAGCCAGCTCAACACCGTCGCCTCGCGCAGCGCCTTGCCGGTATCCTCCACCTGCCACCAACTCAGTTGGCTCTTAAAGCGCCGCAGGATCAATGGCTCGCTGTACCAGGCCGCATCCTCGCGCCAGCCCAGGGTGAAGGAAGTCATTTCGTGTTGCCAGGCTCCCATGAATTCGATAGCCGTGATGTACTGGTCGTCCCGGTGAGGAAAAGCACGCTGGCAAAGGTCGGCGATGTAATTGTCCTCTGCGGGAGCTTGGTTTACCATCCAGAAATCCTGTGGTTGCAGCCCTTGGCGCGCAGTCTGGCGCGGTTTCGCACACAGACTTTAGCCAGAACTACCGTCAGATGCAAGCCCAACCCACCACCCGTCATGGAGCGTACTCGGACATGTCTGCCAGCCCCCATCACCCCCGCTTCTCACCGCGCATGCTGCTCACCCCCGGCGACTACCAGCTATTCGCCACCCGCCGCGGCGCGGGACCGGCGGCCAGTTGGCCCCTGTGGTTGCTGGTCAACCCGGTTGGGCGGCGCTTCCTGTGGCGGGTGCTGCTGTGCGCGCTGGGGCGCTGGCTGGCAGGGCCGCTGCACTGGGTCGCCCCCCGCATCCAGGCCGCGCGCGCGCCACTCTCGCCGTTCACCTGGCTGCGCGTCGTCTTTCGCCTCGTCTACAAGCTGGTGCGTCGTGCCCGCCCGCTCTCGGCGGCCCAGGCGGCCCGTCTGCGAGAGGCCGCCCAACCCCTCCATCCACAGGCCCAACGCATCTTGCTGGGGCTAAGGGTGTTTCAGGCGCGCTTGCCCCACGCCTGGATCGGCCAATACACCGCCTTCGGCGAGATCGCCCTCAAAGCCGGACACGACCACCCCAACCCTGACCTCATCCGTCACGAGTGGGCCCATCACTGGTGGTTTCACCACCTGAACCCTCAGGACCGCGCCGCCTTCGTGGCAGCCATCAGAGCGCTCGCCGCGCAGCCCGACCTCCCAAAGGAGATGCAGCCCGCCCAGGAAATCGCCCGCGCCTACCTGGAAGGGCGCAACCCCCGTTGCCGCTATGGCGACAAGACATTCGTCGTTCCATTGCAAAGCAACGACGGCTATCGCCTCGCCTACTGCTTTGGCTTCACCGACCTGGAAGTGCACGCCTACATCGCCCACATGATTCGCGGCGATGTCCGTCGCCTCCCCCCTGAGCTGCACCCCTTCTACGCGGGATTCTTCCCCATCTAACCACTCGCTAACAGGAATTGTCCGGCAATACAAAGAAAAGGGGCTTTCAGCCCCTTGGTCAAAACGCCAACCTGGTGGTTGTGCCCTAATCCAGAAATGGTTATTATCTAGATTATGTTAAGATGCCAACAAGCTGATTGATTTGATGCGCCATCTGATAATCTCCGACATCCACGCCAATCTCACCGCTTTCCAGGCCGTCCTGGAAGATGCGGGTGAGCTTGACAAAGACTTTGACGACGTTTGGTGCCTGGGCGACGTAGTAGGCTACGGGCCTGACCCCAACGAGTGCTGCGAGTTGCTCAGGGAATTTCCGCACCTCTGCCTGGCCGGAAACCACGACTGGGCAGCCCTGAAACGCCTGGACCTGCGCACCTTCAACGCCGACGCCCGCAAAGCTGCCGCCTGGACCCAGGAGGCGCTCACCCCCGAAAACCGTGAGTACCTCGAATCGCTGCCCACCACCTTTGTGCTTGGCGACTTCACGCTGGCCCACGGCAGCCCGCGCGAGCCGGTCTGGGAATACATCCTCGACCCGCTCATTGCCGCCCTCAACTTCACCCACTTCGAGACCGCCTATTGTCTGGTCGGCCACACCCACACGCCCATCACCTACCAGGAGCTAAACGAAGCGGGTGATTGCATGCCCATCGTGCCCGTTTACCGAGAATCCATCTATCTCGACAACGGCCACCGCCAGATCATCAACCCCGGCAGCATCGGCCAACCCCGCGACCAGGACCCCCGCGCGGCCTACGCCATCCTCGACGCCGAGAGCGGCGTGTGGGAGTTTCGCCGCGTCTCCTACCCCGTCGAGGACGTCCAGGAGCGCATGCGCGCCCACGACATGCCCGAACGGCTGGTCACCCGTCTGGCCCACGGCTGGTAATCCTTCCCTCCCGGTTGCACACGACAGCCCCGCCGAGAAACGTCGTTCCCCTGATGCGATACCATGAGGGTTTCAGACCTGCCGCTGCCCGCCGTGTCAGGCCCTCAAGAGTATCGCCTCGTGCGGATGCAGGTCCAGCGCGCCGAGACTGACCTCCCCGCTGCGCTCGTTGGTCGTATTCAGCAACACCTCGCCCTGCGTCGCCAACGCGGAGAGGTCCAGGGCGTGCTTCTGCTCGCCGTAGTTCAGTGCGACCAGCACCCGTTCGCCGTCCGCTCCCCGCGTGAAAGCCAGCACGTCGTCCGGCAAGTCGTCGACGAACGCGCACGCACCCTCTTGATGCAGCGCTGGCATCTCGCGGCGAAGCCTCAGAAGGGCCCGTGTGAAATTGAGGGTTGAGGTCGGGTCCTTCTCCTGCGCGGCGACGTTGACGGTTTCGTAATCGTCTGCGACAGGCAGCCACGTTTGCACCCCTTCCACCGCGAATCCGGCGTTCGGCGAGGCATCCCACTGCATCGGCGTGCGCTCCGGGTCGCGGCCCAGCCCCAGACCCGGCACTCGCTGCTCCCAGGGGTCCTGCATTCGCTCAGGCGGAATCGGCACGTCCTGCATCCCGATCTCGTCGCCGTAGTACATCGTCGGCGTTCCCCACAGCGTCAGCAGGAGCATCTGCGCGGCACGGGCGTTCTCTGCTCCGTAGCGCGTCGCGATGCGGTGCTCGTCGTGGCTGCCCAGCACGAAGTTGGGCCATGCGCCCTCTGGCACGGCGTCGTAGTAACGTTGAATAGCCTGCCGGAAGGCCCCTGCCTCCCAGGGTAGAGACATCAGCGTGAAGTTGAAGGGCAGATGCAACCCGTCAAGGTTCTTGCCGTAGTAACGGGCGACCTTGGAAGGGTCCATGAAGACCGTCTCCCCAATAGCGGCCCGGTCTTCGTATTCGTCCATCACCGCCCGCAGCTTGCTGAGGAACGCTTGCCGTCCCGCAGGCCAGTCCATATCGTAGGCGTGCTCTTGCGAGTCGAACTCGCCCATGTCTTGGTAAATGGCCTTGCTCGCCGCCGGGGGATTGTCGGGCAGGTCGGGGTGCTTGAGGGCGTAGAACACCACGTCCATGCGCAATCCATCCACGCCCCGCTCCAACCAGAACCGCATAACGTCCAGCATGGCCGCTTCCACTTCTGGATTCTGCCAGTTGAGGTCGGGCTGCTCTTCGAGAAAGGAGTGCAGATAGTACTGCTGGCGGGTCTCGTCCCAGGCCCAGGCTGGGCCGCCGAACGCCGACAGCCAGTTATTGGGCAGGCTGCCATCGAGTTTGGCGTCGCGCCAATAGTACCAATCTGCTTTCGGATTGTCCCGCGAGGAGCGGGACTCGATGAACCAGGGATGCTGGTCGGAGGAATGATTGGGCACGTAGTCCATGATAATGCGCAGATTCCGCGCGTGGCCCTCCGCCACCAGCCTATCGAACGTCTCCATATCGCCGAACAAAGGGTGGATGTCGGTGTAATCAGAGACATCGTAGCCGAAGTCGGCCATCGGCGACGGAAAGATGGGGGAGAGCCAGATCGCATCCACCCCCAGCCACGCCAGATAATCCAGGCGCTGAATGATGCCATTCAGGTCGCCGATGCCGTCGCCATTGCTGTCCAGGAAACTGCGCGGGTAAATCTGGTAGATGACGCCGTGCTTCCACCAGACGAATGACCGGTTCACTGCGTCGAACCTCCGTTTCAGTTGGCTCAGAATAACCCGGATGGAAAGTCAGGTTGGTTTCAGGCTGCCTGACGCTACAGGAGATGCCAATAAGCTGCCCTGTTAGCTTACTGCACTTTCGCCAGGCATTGCAGCCCATCTTTATTTCACGGGCCGCCCAAAAGCAAAACCCGAATCAACCAACAGTTTATCCCAGAGCGTTGAAAGAGTCGGGTATCCGAAGGATCTTGCTTGCTTTCAAGAACCTGAAAAGAGAGCCTTAGGGAAAGAGCCGCGCTCCACTCAGCGGGGGCCTCATACAACATTACACTCTTTGCGTCCGGCAGCTCTTAGCGTTGGTCAAGTTTGTCGTGTGCGCCTCTCAACATTGAAATGTATGCTTCCTCAACAGATACTCCATAATGATCCGCTATGCTGAGCAACACAAACAGAACGTCTGAAATAGCATCTTCAAAGTCTATACTCTGGTTGGGTCGCGGCGGCCTGTATCCTTCTTTTATCATCACGAAATCAGCCAGGGTTCCTGTTTCTGCTAGCAGTTCAGCAACAAATGTCTCAATTGTCCAGGGCCGGGCTTCTAACTCGCGGAATCGTTCGTTCAGTCGTTTTGTCTCATCTACTAGCTGCTGAATCGTTATGTCTTTAGCCACTGTCAGAATCCTTTTCAGATGGCTGTTCGCCGGATCTGTAAATACTCCCCCACAGGTTACGCGTGCGTATCACGCTTGCCTTGATGGGATAGTTCAAATTATGCAGGAGATAGGCATAATCTTCCTGGGAAACCTCTGCGTCGATCTCCACAGCATCCTTCGTAATTGTGAACTCACTGCTCTTACCAACTGCCGCGAGGAGTTTCTGGACTCGTCCTCGTGTGGGCGTCGAACTCGCGCCCTCACAAATCGCACGTTGCCGAACTGGACAGTTGCTTCCTTTGCAAATTGGGTCCCGGTAGAGTGTTGCAGTGTAATCCGGCATTCTCAGAACGTAGCTCGTGGCGCAAGACGCGTGTTTGAATAGGGGGTAGTCAGGGTGCTTCGCTGCTGCCAGCATTCTAAGGCGTTCCTCGACACCCTCTGGAATATAGTCCCCATATCTTCCTTGCTGCTCCTGGGGCAGTCGCAGGTCGGGATTTCGGTTGTAGACATCGCTTAGGGCTGGCGTTACTTTGAGACCGATGTACACTGACGCGTTAGCGTACGGTGCCACCAAATCTAGCACTTCGGTCAAAGCTTGGTCGGTTCCGTTTTTGGTGGTCAAGGGTCGCCAGTAATGCACGACGCACATCCCCCGCTCAGATAGATTCCTCAAATTGTCTTGGTTCTCCCTGGGATTAACGCCCCTCTCAATTGTCTTTGGCAGTCCAGAGTGGCTGATAAAAAAGACCGGGCGTGGATGTCTGAGCCCCCCAGCCATATCCAGGAAGTCCTCAGGAATTCGTTTCTTGGTCACAGCCACCGTGGGATTCCTGAGCTCTCTTTTCTCGAGAGCGTCAAAGAAGCTTGAGGTGTAATCGATGTTCTCTGCAAGGAATGGGTCGGTCTGATTTCCAAAAGCCAGGACGGTTTGGTGAGGGATAAAGTAACGATGGGAAACCAGCGCATCAACGATCTCAGGTACCGTGAAGAGTCGCTCAGGTCTGACACCGGTCCAGCCGGTGACTTGCATGAAGCAGTACTGGCAATCGATTCGGCACCCGATGATTGGGTCTACCGACAGCCAACTATCATGGTACGCAAGGGGAGCATAAGCATAATTCTCGGTCTTCATGTTGAGCAACGCTGAGTTCATGGAGTGACGCCTCGGGTGGCCCACAATGCAGTCGACTGTGCCAGGACCCCGGCCAGGCTATGTGTTGAGTTCATCTTTGTATTTTTCGAGATACTCTTCCCATGGCGTTGCCCTTTTCCAGAGGAATTCAAAATGGTCGGCCAGCAAGGCATAGTAGTCGCGCGGCCCAAGAAAACCCTCTTTAAGGGGCCGTTCAAACTCAAACACCAGGAACTGATTCCCGACGGTAGCCGGTTGACCTAGAACGCCAAGATGATATGGGTCGTAGATAACTGAATAGTCGGTAAAGAACAGGGAGCAGTAGACGGGATCATCTGTTATTCGGAGCCTGAATTTACCAGGATATGTGCTCGACAAGTTGCTCAGGCGACCGAGAGGTATTCTCGTCCAGGGTTCGCGATCCTTTGCAGCAGCGCTACGAGCTATCCCGGAAGGTGAGAACGGATTCTCCAGAATTACCTGAAACTCCGCGCCTTGGATGAGACGCTCGCCTACGCCCGCCTCGTAATTCTTGCCCGCGTCGTGCAAGTAGTTGAAGCCACTTCTTGCTAGCAAGCGCATCTTCTTGATAGGTAAACCACTCAGAAGCTCTCTCATTCGCATGTCACGCAAAGGATTCTCCTCTGGGATAGCGAAGATGTTTTTGATGAAGAGATCAGGGACCGGTCTAGACTTAACGTAAGAGGGACCATTGCCATTATGTGGCTGCAACTGGTCAAGCAGATTTTGAAACGCCTCATCGTATTTCTTGGCATCATATGCGCCACGGAAGTCGACCATTTGGTATTTTGCAAGAGGCATGGGGATAGTTTCTGCGTCCCCGCGTAGCAAGATCGGCATCATAGGTTTCTTCTTCTTGATAGCATAGAGAACCTCCGTCTCTACCCACTCTGACTCGGCCGACTCGGCTGTTACCACCACCAGGACAGTTGAACTCTCGTCTATAGCTTTCTGAATCTTCTTAACCCAGTTTTCCCCACCTCGAAGCATGTCCCCATCATCATAGTTTGCGACAATCTGGCTTTTCTCGAGATCTTCTGCCAATCTGCTAGCGAAATCGTTGTCTGTCGTGGCATGACTGATAAAGACATTCATGTGGACACCTCCTGAAAACAAAGCTTGCCTTGATCGGTTAGAACACGTGTTGACCTCGCCAATTTAGCGAGAGACACCGTCTCAATGCGGCACAGTTCGCCGACAGGCAGTCGAGTATGGCATCACCTCGGCCGACTCCACGCCACACCGAGGGCAGCCACGAAGCAAGAGCCTATACATAGAAGAGTAGATTCTCTATGAGGCGCTCCTCAGGTGATTGGCGCTCAATGCTGACATCCTGGAGAGCAGCAACCAGTTCTGAATAGGATGTGCGCTCACATATCTGCTCATCACTTGTCAAGAATGCTCCGGCCATCTCGAACGAGCCGAAGGCCCATCGACTCTGTTCATACTGCCTGGGTACGACATGACCATCGAAGCGTCTAGGCAGGAAGAAAACGTCGACCTCGTCTTCACTTCTCTCTTTCCTGCTCTTGGGACTCGAAATAATCAGGTTGAAAGTTTTGAGATGGTCGTAGCCCAGACTTAATCTCAGCACTTTTTCGCAAACAGCTTGCTGACTCCCCGTAACCTTGGCAACAAAAACAGGGTATTCTTGCACGGAGACACCGGGTTCTAGCGTGTCCAGACGTGAGAGCCGTACTTTGGAATGCAATAGCGGGCCGAAAAGTTCGTACTGACTTCCATCCCAGTCTATGGTCCTTGGAACGCTTTGAAAATGCTGGCGCAGAGGCACACTGGCCCCGCTCTTGATGGTTGAAAAGGTAACAACAAAACCTGTAGAACAGGCGAATTTGATGGCATCTTCCAGACTTTGCGGACTCAAATTCCAATACCACGCGGGCAATTGCTTATCGTGTCGAGACTGCAGTTCGTCGGCGGGCCGGAGAGAGACATGGTAGGGTGTTCGAAGACGAGTACGTGAGTAGATGCTCAAACTCCCAGAGGATCCAAGGGGCTCCTGATTGGTCCCGACTCGCACATTTCGAAACTGAATGATGCAGAATGGGCCATACGCTCCATCGACTCGCCTGATCTGACTGATGTAGTCAGACACGGTCAAGGACTGGTTGCGGGCCCGCCAGGCTTCTTTCAACTGCTCCGCGGTTATCGTCATTTCTTTGTCTCTCAAGATACCGGAACGAATAGTACGCGCAAAGCTGTGTGTCTGGGTCCACAAGGTGGGCGGCTCGAACGAAAATGACTACCGCATCGGATGTGTACGCACTGTGTCTGAGATGTGATGGCCCGCTGTACTTCACCTCAGGATAATGCTGTTAGGGGCGAGGCGCAACTAGGCTAGTGCGCCATGTCGGTTTCTGGCCTTCCTTCACCTAGGGTGCCGACCCATGCTCGGTTACAAAGCCCGGGTCTTCAGGACGCGCGTTGAAGCCAAACATGACCTGAGCTTCTAAGCCGCAAAAACCCAACTCGGGGGCGACTTCTCAACAGCCCGGCCAACGCGTTTCCCCGTCTGATGCTACAATTAGGAAATTAGCAGGTGCCGGTGGGAACCAAACGCCCTCGTCAGGCGTCTATAGGCTGAGACCATCCGGTTGTATCTATTGACCGTGACAAAAATCCCTGTTGGAGGAGAACATGAACCGAAACCGTTGGATGCTCTTAATGGGTGTCGTACTGCTGGCCGGACTGAGCGCCTGCGGGGGTGCCGCCCAAGAAGCGCCCTCCGAGCCATTCCCAGGGAGGGCCGAGTCTTTCGACGCCGACGAATCGAGAGCTGTTGCCCCTCCCGTCCCCGCCGAAGATCCCATGATAATGGAGGAGGCCGAATTTGCGCCCGCCGACGACACCGGTATGGCTGGTAATGCGCAAGGCACCGTCCCGCAAGAGCGCCTGATAATCCGCACGGCGGACATCGCCCTGATCGTGGACGACACGCTGGGCACCATCGACGACATCGGCCAGATGGCGAACGCCATGGGCGGCTTCGTCGTCACCTCCAATTCCTACCAGAGCGGCTATGAAAGCTCCTACTACGGCAGCATCAGCATTCGCGTGCCTGCCGATCGCTTTGACGATGCCCTGAACACACTCAAGCAGATGGCCGTCGAAGTCACCAACGAAACCGTCAGCGGTCAGGACGTGACCGAGGAATTCGTCGATCTGGAGGCGCGCATCGCCAACCTCAAGGTCGCCGAGGAGCAGCTTCAAGAGATCATGGACAATGCCCAGGACACCGAGGACGTGCTGGCCGTTTACAACCAGCTCATCCAGATTCGCGGCGAGATCGAGGTGCTGGAAGGCCGCAAGAAATACCTCTCCGAGTCGGCCCGCCTGAGTACCATCAACGTCAGCCTGGAACCGAACATCATCACCCAGCCGGTAGACGTGCGCTGGAAGCCGCTCGAAACCATCAAGCAATCGCTCGAAGACCTGGGCCGCACCATGGCCGGTGTGGTGGACTTCCTCATCCGCTTCGTCATCGTCATCCTGCCCTCGCTGCTGGTCATCGTGGCCGTGTTTGCGGCTATACTCTCGCCCTTCTACTTCATCGGGCGGGGCATCCTTCGCCGCCGCCGTGCCCGCCGGGCCGCCGCTGCTGCCGACGTGGATACGGTTGCCGTTGCCGACGAGAACTGATGAAGCCCACCATCCTGAAAGGTGAAATGTGATGAACAGACGCAGACTACTTCTCATCGGCGGCGGGGTGTTAGGGCTGGTAGTGCTGGCAATTATTGTCCTCGCCCTACTGGGCCCCGCCGTCGGCTCGGTCTTCAGCACTACCGTCAGCTATGCCCCTGGCTACCCTGTCGAAGAAGAAGCCTACTTCGAAGAACCGGCGATGGAAGAAGCGCTCGGCTTCGATGGCGCGCAATCGGCTCCGACAGCCGTCGCCATGGCTGGCGAAGCGGGAGGCGGCGGGCGGGCAGCCCAGGTTCCGGTTCAGGAGCGGCTCATCATCCGCTCCGCCGACCTGTCGCTCGTCGTGGACGACACACAGGAGACCGTGGACGCCATCGGCCAGATGGCGGACGCGATGGGCGGCTTCGTCGTCAGCTCCAACACCTACCAGGCCTATGAGGGCCAGCTCGCAGGCGACGTCACCATCCGCGTGCCCGCCGAACGCTTCGACGACGCGCTGGAGACCATCAAAGGCTTTGCCGTAGAGGTCGAGAGCGAAAACATCTCCGGCCAGGACGTGACCGAAGAATACGTCGATCTACAGGCCCGCCTGGAAAGCCTCAAAGCCGCCGAGGAGCGCCTGCTGGAGATCATGGCCAATGCCCAGAACACCACCGACCTGCTCCAGGCCGAACAGCAACTCACCATCCGCCAGAGCGAAATCGAGGCCATCCAGGGGCGGCTCCAATTCCTGGAGCAATCCGCCGCCCTGAGCCGCATCACCGTCCACCTGCGCCCCGACATCGTCAGCCAGCCGGTAGACGTTCGTTGGAAACCGTTGGGCACCGTGCGCCGGGCCTTCGACTCGCTCGTGCGCGGCCTGACCGGCATCGTAGACGCGGTCATCTTCATCGCCATCGCCGTGCTGCCGCGCCTGCTCATCATCGCCCTGCTGCTCACGCCCTTCTACCTCCTGGGCCGCGCCCTCTGGCGTCGCCGCCGGGACCGCCAACAAAGTTAAGCAACCTAGGCTACACACACCGAGGGGCCCGGCTGGGCCCCTCATTCGTTGGGACAGCTTGACGCTCGTCCCAGGGAAATGCACAATCTGAGCAGATTGCTTCTACCCGGCAATTCACTCGTGGAGACCCCCATGAAATTTGGCATCCTCGATTTCCCGACAGAATCCAGCGTCGAGACGGAGGTCCTGGGCCCCGGTGCGCAAATCACATGTTACGGCGCGTCCCACGAACGAGACCTGCCGGACGACATCGCAGAGCTAATCGCCGTCATGGTGTGGCACAATATCTATGTCAGTGCGCAGACGCTGCATCGCCTGGACCAATGCCGGGTCATCTCCAGGATAGGGGTCGGCTTCGACAGCGTAGATTACCGCTTGGCAGGCGAACTCGGCATTCCCGTCGTCAACGTCCCCGACTATGGCACAAACGAGGTCGCCAACCACGCCTTCGCCCTGCTGCTGGCGGCTAACCGCAAGCTGAACCTATACCAGGATCGTATTCGCCAGGACCCCGCCGCCAATTGGCGACCAACTGCCGTGGGCGAGATCCACCGCCTGAGGAACGCCGTTCTCGGCATCGTCGGCCTGGGCCGCATTGGCACCGCCGTCGCCATGCGCGCCAGGGCCTTCGGGATGCGGGTCGCCTACTACGACCCGTATCTGCCCGACGGCTACGACAAAGCGTATCAGGTCCAACGCGTCGAGACGCTTGAGGAACTGGTCGGCATGAGCGACTTCCTGAGCGTCCACGCCCCCCTGACCAGTGAGACAGATGGTCTGGTCGATGCCGCCCTGCTGGCCCACGCCAAACCCGGCATGACTCTCGTCAACACCGCACGCGGCCCCATCGTCGCCCTCGACGCCGTTTACGAAAGCCTGAAGCGCGGACACCTGGGAGTATTTGCCGCCGATGTGTTACCTGGTGAGACGCCCGACCCCAACCATCCGTTGATAGTCGCCTACACTGAACGCGAGAGTTGGCTCGATGGCCGTCTCCTGCTCACGCCTCACGCGGCCTTCTACTCCGTGGAATCCTTCCGCGAGATGCGGACCAAGGCGGCCCTCCAGATGAAACGCGCGGCGGAGGGCATCCCGCTGCGGAACTGCGTAAATGCCGCCTACCTCAAGAATCCCCGCACCCCGGTGGCGCTCGCCTCCCCACCAGATTAGCGCGCCGTCGGGTCAGGCGATAGCCTCCCGAATCCGCTCGCTCAGGTCGCCCGTGGCCGGGCTGTGCAGCATCTTGAGATCGCGCGGGCGGGGTAGGGGCACGTCAAACACAGCCCGCACCCGGCCCGGCCTCGGACCCAGCGCCACCACCCTGTCGGCCAGCAAAATCGACTCGCTGATGCTGTGCGTCACCATCAACACCGTCTTGTGGCGTGCCGCCCGGATCCGCAGCAGCTCCTCGCCCATCCGCTCGCGCGTCATCGCGTCCAGCGACCCGAACGGCTCGTCCAGCAGTAGCACCTCCGGCTCGTGGATCAACGCCCGCGCAATCGCCACCCGCTGCTCCATACCGCCCGACAACTCGCCGGGAAACGCCCGCTCGAACCCCTCCAGCCCCACCAACTGGATCAGGTCCAGCGCCGCCCGCTGCCGCACCTCCGCGTTCTCGCCGCTCAGTTCCAGCGGCAAACTCACGTTATCCAGCACCGTCCGCCACGGCATCAGGTTAGCCTTCTGAAAAACGAAACCCACCCGCCGCCGGGGCCGCGTCGTAGGCTCGCCGTACAGCAGCGCCGTCCCCTGACTAGGCGTCAGCAGCCCGCCCATAATGCGCAGCAGCGTGCTCTTGCCGCAGCCGGAAGGCCCCACCACGCACACGAACTCCTGCGGCTGCATCGCCAGCGACACACAATCCAGCGCCCGCGTCCCCCCGTTAGGGCCCGCAAACGTATGGCTCACACAGTCAGCCGTCAGGATCGGATCACCCATCTTCCCTCTGAGGCAAAAACTCGTTCGTGAACGCCGCTTCCAGGTCCTGCGGCTCGCTCAAAAAACCGATATCCAGCAGCACCTGCTGCGTCGCCTCCCACGACGACAACTCGCTCTCGCCCAGCCTTTCCGCCAACCACAACTGGATCGACTCGTCCAACACGATACGCTGCGTCACAGCCACGTCGCCTTCGAGGCCCTCCACGTAATTCTCGCTGATACCGAACGCCTCGTCCGGGCTGGCGATAGCGTCGCTCAACCCGCGTGACAGAGCGTCCACCATCCCCGCCACCAGTTCGGGCCGCTCGGCCAGCGTCATCTCGTTCGTCACCAGCCCGTTAGCCACCAGATCGACGTAATCCGACACGTAAATCACGTTAACCGCTTCGTGCACCTGGGCCAGTTGAATCGGCTCGTTGCTGGCGTAGCCCACCGCCGCCTCCACAGTCTCCTGCGACACCGCCGCCACCTGTGTGAACCCGATCACCTCCGTAGCAACGTCCTCCTCCGTCAGGCCCGCTTCGGCCAGCAGCGCCCGCCAGCCGATGTAGCTGGTACCGGACTGCATCGGCAGCCCAACTGTGCGCCCCGCCAGATCGCTCGGCTCCTCAATACCCATCTGCGGCTTCGACACGATGGCGGTGGGATACTTCTGGAACCACTCGAACACGTACACCAGCGGGATCCCCTGCGCGCGCGAGAGCAACACCTGTTCGCCGCTCACGATGGCGAATTGCAGTTCGTCCGTCCCCACCAGCTTCACCGCGTCCGACTCAAACACGCTGTGGTCAAATTCGACCTCGATCCCATTCTCGGCAAAATACCCCTTCTGGTCGGCCACGTAAAACGGCGCATACTGCACGCTGGGAACGTAGCCCATCGCCAACCTGATCGGCGTCAGTTCAGGCTCAGGAGCCGAACCGCCGCAAGCGCTCAACAACACTGCAAGCGCAACACACACCAGCACTTGCCGCCTCATCATCGATTCAAATCCTTTCTCGAATGACGGACCATCTCAGTTTGTGGCAATGAAGGTCGTTGGCAGCCTCTTCATTACCACTGACTTGCCTACTCTGACCGTAGGGACGCGGCAGCGCGAAGCCTCCTGAGCGTAGCCTGAGGGTGCCGCGTCCATTCGCGCGGGGAATCCGTGTCCCAATTCTGACCCGAAAGCTGGCCGCTGACCGCTGGCTGCTCACCGCAGGTGGCTACTTGTACCCATTCTGCCGCCAGGCCAGCGCCCGCCGTTCGACGGCAGCCACCGCCCCATACAGGCTCAACGCCATCACCACCAGCGCCAGGATCGCCACAAACATCTGCGGCGTGTCGTACAGCGCATTGTTCGACAGGCTGATCAGAAATCCCAGCCCGCGCTCGGCCCCCGCAAACTCACCCACCACCGCCCCGATCACCGACAGCGTTGCCCCGATCTTCAACCCGCCCAGCAGCACCGGCAGCGCCGACGGCACCTCCAACTTGAGGAAAATCTGCCAGCGCGTCGCCCACAACGAGCGCATCAGGTCCAGCAGGTCCGGCTCCACAGCCCGCACTCCCACCACCGTGTTGATGAGAATCGGAAAAAACACGATCAACGCGCTGACGAGCACCTTACTCAGCATCCCCGGCCCGAACCAGATCACCAGCAGCGGCGCGATAGCGACGATAGGCACCGCCTGCGACCCGACGATGTATGGCGAAAGCGCCCGCTCGATAGTCACCGACCTTGCCAGGACGTAACCCAACACCGTCGCCACACTCACACCCAGCGCCAGCCCGCCCAACACCTCGACCAGCGTCACCTGGGCGTGCCGCCACAACGTCCCGTTGGCCACCACCCGCACCAGCGTCGTGCCCACCCTCCCCGGCGAAGGCAAGATAAAAGCCGGGTAATTCCCCACCCGGACGATACCCTCCCAGGCCAGCAACGCCAGTATCAGCACCAAAGGCGTCATCAGGCCGTTGCCCGGTCGCTGGCGGCGCGCGCCGCGTTCTCGCTTACCCGTTCTTAGCTGGAGCCAGCCTGCTTCCACGGTGATGTCCCTCTCGCCAAAACGAAATCCCCGGATACCTCCGGGGACCATTTAACCTGCACCGGCAGCCATGCGTGGATCCGCATCCAAACCCTGCCAGAAAAAACCCCGAAGTCGTACAAGAATCGGGGGCACAAGGCACAATCACGGCTTGCCCTAAGGCACGCAAGGCGTGCGTGTCGTGCTAACCTTCTCTCATCCGGACTCTCACCGTCGGCTCTGGCCCTTCACCAGATCCACCGCAGCAGCATCGCCGCCGCGGGTCGCGGGCTTGGCGCTCCGAGCGCCCTACCGCCGGTCGGGAATTTCACCCTGCCCCGAAGGTTAATCCTATTCAGTTGAGCAGATTATATACCAGTTCTCAGAATCCCGTCAACGTTATTCTTATACCCATCTTGTTTATTGTTGACGGAATTGGTCAGCTATCCCTCTGGCGTCGCCGCCTCCCGCGTTTAGGCGAATGCTGTTCTCCTCCGGGACACCAGAAAATCCGTGTCCCAAATCCGAGAGCGGCTATTCCGTCGCCTCGCTATTTCGGCGGAGGCGTTCGGCCATGATACTCATGACCTGCAGGGCAAAAAAGGGCGTCTCCTGGACCAGAAAAGTAAAAAATTGAGATTTCTGTCACCGTCAAGGTCTACTTTGGCCTGTTCAGAATACACCAAGCGATGCGCGCCGCACGCAGCCATGTCCGACCGGGTGCGGCGCAGGGTTCTACGGATTCAGGTCGTGTATGCTGCCCGTGGAGGCAAACTCGATGCGCTCGCAGATGTTTGTCACCCGGTCGCCGATGCGCTCCAGGTTATGCGCCGCCCACAATTGGTACGTTCCACGGGAGATGGACAGATCGCCCTCAACCATCCGGTCAATCAGATCGCTGAATGAGCGCCGGTAAAGAGTATCCAGATCGTCGTCCTTGGCCGCCGCGGCGTGAGCCTTCTCCACGTCGTCCTCGACGTGGGCGTCCATTGCCAGGCTCAACATCTCGCGAGCCATCCTGGACATGTGTGCCAGATCGATAGACAGGTCACCAACCGCGTCCGCGTCGTCGGTCACCAGCGCCTTCGATATCCCCTCGGCGTGATCGCCCATCCGTTCGAGATTCATCGCGATGCTCAAGGCCGCGACGATGATCCGCAGGTCGCCCGCCATGGGCTGCTGCGTGGCCAGGACGTGCACGCAGTCGTCCTCGATCTTGCGCCGCAGTTCGTTCAGCTTTTCGTCCTGGTCGATGATCTGTTGGGCCAGCGAAACGTCACGCTCTTCCAGCGCCTTCACCGCCCGGTCAATGGCCTGCTCCACCAGCGAACTCAAGCGCAACAGGTCCCCGCGAATGTCCTCCAATTCCTTGTCCAGCACCGATCGCGTGGTCATGTTCAGGGGTTCCCCTCAGTGTTATCCAAAACGTCCCGTGATGTAATCCTCTGTCTCTTGGCGGGAAGGATTGGTGAAGATAGTGTTCGTCTCGTCGTACTCGACCAGGACCCCGGTGCGGTCTTCCAGTCGATCCGGGTCCACGTTCATGAAAGCGGCCATGTCCGAGACGCGTGCCGCCTGCTGCATGTTATGCGTCACGATGATGATCGAGTAGTTTGCCTTGAGTTCGATCATCAACTCCTCGATGCGCAGCGTCGCGATCGGGTCCAGCGCCGAGCACGGCTCGTCCATCAAAATCACGCTCGGCTCCACAGCCAGCGCCCGCGCGATACAAAGCCGCTGCTGCTGACCGCCCGACAATGCCAGCCCGTTCTCGTCCAGCTTATCCTTGACCTCTTCCCACAGCGCCGCCTGTTTCAGCGAGCGCTCGACCAGCTCGTCCATACTCCCCCGGTAATTGTTGACCCGCGGACCAAAGGCCACGTTGTCGTAGATGCTCTTGGGGAACGGGTTAGGCTTCTGGAAGACCATGCCGATCACGCGTCGAACCTCCACCGGATCGACGCCCGAATCGTAGATATCCTGGCCGTTGTACAGCACCGTACCCCCGACACGCGCCGTGGGAATCAGGTCGTTCATCCGGTTGAAAACCCGCAGCAAAGTACTCTTGCCGCAGCCGGACGGCCCGATGATAGACGTGATCCGGTTGCGGTAGATATCTATCGATATGTCGGCCACGGCCAGCGAATTGCCATACCAGACGTTCAGGTCTCTGGCCTCGATGACGACTTCGCCAGATGAACCGTTGCTTCGACTGCTGAGTTCCTGTCGGGATGGAGCTGTCGTTTCAGCCATTTTTCCTTGTCACCATTTCACTTCGAGACGGTTGCGCAGATAAATTGCCAGGCCGTTCATGGAGAGCAGCAAGACCAGCAAGATAATGATACCGGCTGCCGCCAGGTCCTGGAATTCCTTTTGAGGTAGTGACACCCAGTTGAAAATCTGGATGGGCAGCGCCGTGAAGCGCGCGAAGATCGAGTCTGGCAGGAAAGCGATGTAGGTAAAAGCGCCCATGATGATCAGGGGAGCGGTCTCGCCGATTGTGCGGCTCAGCGCCAGAATCGTGCCGGTCAGGATACCGGGCATCGCCACGGGCAGTATCTGATGGCGCACCACCTGCCAGCGCGTCGCGCCCAGGCCAAAAGCCGCCTCACGAATCGTGTAGGGCACCGCCCGGATAGCCTCCCGCGAGGTGATAATCATGATCGGCAAGATCAGCAGGCTCATCGTCAGGCCACCGGCCAGCAGGCTGCGCTCGAACGGCAGGCGGATGATCCAGCCCACTATCGGCAGCGGCAGCTCCCAGACACGGCCTTCGAACGTCACGTTGAGCAGCGTGGGAATCGGCCCGTCGGCAGCGAACAGGTTAAACATGCGGACGAACACAACCAGTCCCAGCATGCCGTACACGATAGACGGCACCCCGGCCAGGTTGGAAATATTGATCTGGATAAAGTTGGTCACCAGGTTATCGGGCGCGTATTCCTCCAGGTAGATCGCTGCGCCCACACCCACTGGGAATGAAAATAGCGCGGTCAGGATGACGATGACGACGCTGCCGGCCAGAGCCGACTTCAGCCCGGCCTTCTCTGGAAACCGGGAGGGGAATTCGGTTATCAGCGTTGGCGACAGCCAATCCTTGCCGTCGAAAAACACGTCGGCCAGCAGCACGCCCAGCAAGGCGATGCCGACCAGCGTGGCGAACAGACATATCCCCGCAAAGATCAACACCGCCCGTTTGCGGGCCGCAACGCGAGCATCGAACAAGGTTGCTTGGCTGCTCATTCGTACACCTCCCGGAAGCGCCTGATAACCTGGTTGCTGGCGATGTTCATCACCAACGTCATCAGGAACAACGTGGTGCCCACCGCGAAGATACTCTGGCCGTTGATCGACCCCGCCGGGGCATCGCCCACGCTCACCTGCACGATAAACGCCGTCATCGTCTGCACGCTGTTAAGCGGGTTGAGCGTCGTACGCGGCGTAGCGCCAGCCGCGATAGTCACCGCCATCGTCTCACCAATCGCGCGCGAAATCGCCAGGATGAAAGCCGCGATAATCCCCGACAGCGCCGCCGGGACGACCACGCGCGTCGCCACCTCGTACCGCGTCGCGCCCAAACCAAAAGCGCCCTCCCGCAGCGAGCGCGGGACGCTGCGCATCGCGTCCTCGCTCACCGAAGACACCATCGGGATAATCATCACCCCCACCACGATGCTGGCGCTCAGCGCGTTGAAAATGTTGATGCGCACGTCCACCCCCGCCGTCGCATTCAGCCAGTCGGACATATTGCGCAGCAGGGGCGTGATGAAGGTAATAGCGAAGTAGCCATACACGACGGTGGGCACACCGGCCAGGATTTCAAGCATAGGCTTGAGAACTCTTCGGATGTTGTCGTGGGCAAACTCGCTCAAAAAGATCGCGCTGCCCAATCCCAGCGGCAGCGCCACCAGCGACGAGAGCACCGCGATCATGACGGTGCCATTGATCAGCGGCAGGATGCCGAAATTCTCAGGTCGCACCGGCCTGGAGATAGGTGCCCAGGTCGTTCCGGTCAGGAACTTGATGATCTTGACTTCCGGGTTTCCAAAGAAGGCGATTGTTTCCGAGGCCAGCGAGACGATGATACCAGCAGTGACCAGCACCGAAAACGCACCGCACAAAAACAAAATGACGGCAATCAACCGCTCGCTGAAACTGCGGTTGCGCTGTCCGCTCAATTGAGGCGTCTTTAAGGTCGGTGTCGTAATCGGGGTCTCTGTGGGCATCACACCATCGGCAGGGATTGAAGCTTCGCTCATAGGTGCGTACCTTGTGGTTGAGAAGTGTGGTTGTTTGCCATGAATAGAATCTGTAGCCGGGTCCCCTGCCAGGCGAGGCTAGCATGAGACCCGGCTGTGCTTACGGTAAACTCAAGTCCAGGCGTATCAGCCGCCCGTTGCTGCCGCGAACCTGTCCAGGTTCTCCTGTAGAACCGCGTCGTCCGGGACGCTGTAGCCAACGTCGGCCATGACCAACTGCAAGCCTTCCTCGATGTAGTACTTCACGTACTCGTAAACCTCGGGGCGCTCCAGGCTCTCAAGGTTGACGTAGATGAAGATCGGGCGCGAGAGCGGGGTGTACGTACCGCCCTGCACCGTCTCGTCGCTCGGGGCCACACAGCCGCCGCCGCCGTCAACCTCAATCAACTTCAGCGATTCCTGATTGTTGGCGTAGTAGGCGTAGCCGAAGAAGCCAAGACCCGTCGGCTCGCCCGCGATACCCTGCAGCAACACGTTATCGTCGGTGCTGAAGGTCAGCGCGGGGTCGGAGCGAATGTCGAACATCGCTTCGGCCTCTTCACCCTCCAGGCCCAGCACGTCCTCGACGTACGGCTCGATGATCGCCTCGATGAAGTAATCGCGGGTGCCGCTGTCGGGGTCGGGGGCGAAGAGCAAGATGTCCTCGGCGGGCCAATCGGGATTCACGTCGGCCCAGGTCTGCACCGTGCTGTCGGGCACAAAGATCTGGCCCAACTGCTCGACGGTCAGGCAGTCCACGAAATCGTTCTCAGGGCTGGCCATCACCGCCAGGCCGTCCAGCGCCACCGTGAACTCGACGTACTCGACGCCGTTCTCGGCGCAAATCTCGGCCTCAGAATCCTTGATCGGGCGCGAAGCATCGCTGATGTCGGTCTCGCCGGGGCAGAACTTCTTGAAGCCACCGCCCGTGCCAGAGATACCCACAGGCACCTCAACCTTGGGCGCGAAAGCCGCAAATTCCTCGGCCACAGCCGCCGTCAGCGGGCCAACCGTGCTGGAACCATCCACCACCACCTCACCCTCCAGGTCCGCCAGAGAGGTCCCCTCTTCTTCCATAGGTTCCTCTTCCATAGGCTCTTCAGCAGCCGGTTCCTCGGCAGGCTCCTCTGCGGGCGCAGCGCCGCCGCAGGCGGCCACCAACAGCGCCACGATCAGAAGGGCAAACAATGCGTACAGACGCTTACTCATGAAGGTCTCTTCCTCCGTATTTGAAATTCGTCTGAGGTTAGATAGTAGACACAAACACTGCGCGCATGTTTCTGCATCACACACAAAATACCGGCCCCACTTTAAGAGATGTTTAAGCCCCATTTAAGGTCGCGATAAGTCTCAAGCCGCCGTCCCGAACCTTATCCATCTCCTCGGCGGCAAACTAAGCTCAGCTAGCCTGGCTCCGGCCTCACACCGCTATAGAGCCACTCTTTCTGGAGTCTGGGCAATCCACAGACGGCACCGAATTTCACGGAATCAATTTGTGTGATTCGTGAAATTCGTGGACTCTCACCATCGTTGCTGACTGCTGACTCCCGCTTGGCATCCCGTGCCACACGACGCTATACTCGACCTGTGTCTATTTGGGATGAATGCTGATGCCGAAAATTCTTCTGGTCGAGGACGAAGTCACCCTGCTCGAAACCCTCGCCTACAACCTGAAAAAAGAAGGCTACAAGGTACTCACCGCTGAGGATGGTGAGGAAGCCCTCGCCCTCATTCGCGACAAGCAGCCCGATCTGGTGGTGCTGGATGTGATGCTGCCCACCCTCGACGGGCTGACAGTCTGCCGCCGTGTTCGCAAAGACAAATCAATCGCCCACATCCCCATCATCATGCTCACCGCGCGCGGCACCGAGGCCGACAAAATCGATGGCCTGGAGAGCGGGGCCGACGACTATATCGTCAAGCCCTTTGGGCTGGGCGAATTCCTTGCGCGGGTGCGGGCCGTGTTGCGCCGCGCTCCTACCCAGACGCCGGACGGAACGCAGGCCGGATCAGAACAACTGGTTTCCGCCGATCTCCGGCTCGACCTCACCTCCCGCCGCGCCTTCCGTGGCGAAGAAGAACTCCAGCTCACTTTCAGAGAATTCGACCTGCTGGCCGAGTTGATGCGCAACCAGGATGTCGTCCTCTCCCGTGACCTGATTCTCAACCGCGTCTGGGGCTACGATTACTACGGCGACAGGCGCACCGTAGACGTGCACGTTCGCTGGCTGCGCGAAAAAATCGAAGCCGATGCCTCCGACCCCACGCGCATCGTCACCGTTCGCGGCGTCGGCTACCGTTTCGAGGGTTAGCTATGCTTGCTTGGTGGCTTTCTGGGGGGTTGGCGGTTGGGCTGCTGGTCGCCCTGTTTCACCTGCGGATGGTCCAACGGGACCGGGCGGCTGTCCAGGCCGAGTTAGCTCAGGCCCGCGCAGCACAGCGCGAGGCCAATAACCAGCAGATCGGTCTGTTCGGCACGCAGTTTCTCATCGAGGCCGCCCTCGACGCGGTCATCTTCGTTGACAGCAAGCAGCAAGTCGTGGCGCTCAATCAGGCCGCCAGGGAATTGTTCGCGGGGCGGGGTGACCCTCACGGCCAAACCCTGATTGCCCTCACCCGCAACCACGAAATAGACGATCTGGTGAAAGCCGCGCTATCGGGTGGGGATGACCTGGACCGGCAGATAACCATTGACGACCGGCCCTTCAGGGCGCGCGCCCTGGCCGCCCCCGGTGCCTCGGCAGAGTGGGCGGCTGTCACCCTGCGTGATGTCAGCGAGTTGTTGCGCCTTTCGCGCGCCCGGCGTGATATGGTAGCCAACATCTCGCACGAACTCCGCAACCCGATCACCTCCATCCGCCTATTGGTCGAGACGTTGATGGGCGGGGCGCTCACTCACAAGAAGCGAGGCCCAAAGTTGCTCGACAAAATCGCCGCCGAGACCAGCATCTTACAGCAGATGGCGCAAGAATTACTCGATCTCTCGATGATCGAGTCCGGCGAAGCCATCATGCGGCTGGTACCTGTCTCTGCCGACGATCTGCTGCGCGAGGCCGTCGACCACATGAGTGAGCAGGCCGGGCGCAAGGAACAGGAGCTCGTTCAAGTCCCGTGCCAGGGGGTCATGGTCCTGGCCGACTCCGAGATGGTGTTGCGCGTCCTGACCAACCTGCTGCACAATGCCATCAAATTCGCCCCTGAAGGTGGGCACGTCGGAGTCGCCTGTGAAGTCACAGGGGAGTGGGCGCGCATCAGTGTCACGGATGACGGGCCGGGAATCCCATTCGCCGATCACGAGCGTGTCTTTGAACGCTTCTACCGGGCCGACAGGGCGCGGGGTGGTGCGGGGACCGGGCTGGGGCTGGCCATAGCCAAGCACATCGTCGAAGCGCACGGCGGGCAAATCTGGGTGGCCGAGCGAGACATCGGCCAGCCCGGCGCGCAGCTCGTCTTCACCCTCCCCCTGGCCGACAAAGAGACCGCTCCTTCAGGTGTCTCCTCCGTCGCCGAATCCTGACCCGTGTTGGAGGGTGGACTACCCACCGCCGTGTAGGGGCGAATGGCAATTCGCCCAAAAGAATCCATGTCCCAATCCCGGCCGCAGACCTGACAAGTGAGGACGCATGTCTGAGCAAAAAACCGCTTCATCTCTAGAGCAAGAAGTCGCCCGCCAGATCGCCGAGGGAACGCTTCCCTCCACCGTCGAACGGCGTCTGCTGCGCCAGGGCCACCCAGAGGCGGAGGTCAAGCGCCTCGTCGAAGCCGAACGCCAGCGCATCGAAGACCGGCGTGCCAAAGCGCAGGCTCAGGCGATGGTCAACACCGCCAAAGGCTTTGCCCTGTTGCTGGTCGTGCTGGGCACCTTCTTGCCCTGGTCCATAGTCACCCAACCCGACCTCGGCCTGGGAGCCGGTGCCATGTCCGTCACCAGTGCCGGGCTGTCGTCAGACTACCTGCTCTACGGCCTGGGTTTTCTCGCCCTGAGCGTGCTGCTACTGGTGCTGCTCCTGCTCACCCGCACCCACTACGACCCCACCAATCCCCGTGACCGGGTCGTGTTCGGGCTGACCACCTTCTTCGAGGCGCTGCTGGCCGCCTGGTGGGTCATCACCTTCCTACAGGTGAAAAGAAACCTGGCGGGCGCGCTCGAAATGATGGGCCCCTTCGCCGAATTCGGCGGCACCGCCAGCTTCGGCGCGGGCTTCTTCGCCATTCCGCTCGGCGCGGTCATCCTGCTCGTGATCGGCTACCTGGAGATCGTCGCCGTGGGCGGCGCGCGCCGCATCAAAATCTCGGACGAGTAGCCGGGCCAAGCGAACCATGACGAGCGCTCATGTCCCTGGTGGGATTATTGTTGTTCTTGGCTCGCCCAATTCCGAGGATGGAGAGCTATACAGCGTTGCCAGAGACCGCTGCGCGCGGGCCTTGGCGTTGTATAGAGATAATCCAAGCTTCAGCCTCTTGCTGACCGGCGGATACGGCCCCCATTTCAATACAACTGATAAACCGCATGCCCTATATGCCAGAGAGCACCTGATGTCCCATGGAATTCCAGAGCGGGCCATTCTTGATTTGGTAGAAAGCAAAAACACCCTGGAAGATGCCTCTCTTTCGAAACCCATCGTAGCCGCTCTCAACCCCCCTCGTGTCATCGTCGTCACCTCAGACTACCATTTTGAGCGGGCGAAATACGTGTTCGAAAGAGAGTTTTCGGAGCTTGGTATCAAGTTGGAGTTTTCCATTTGCGAGACAGATGCCACAAACAGCGATCTGCCTTTAGATGAATTGAGACAGCATGAGAAGGAAGCCCTCGCCAGACTCAGGGCCGAGGAGTCACCGGAGTTATAAGCGCCCCGTGTCCGGATCGCTCCAAACTGACCGGTCTGGCCTCTGCAAAACCATGTCGATGGGCGGCGCGCGCCGCATCAAAATCTCGGACGAGTAGCCGGGCCGCCATTGGGAGGACAAAAACATGAATCAGGCAGATAGCCCGGAGCCGACACACGTCGCCTACCGGCTGTTACGAGAAGACGTTCACCTGGTCTCCGTCGTCGGGCGGCTCGACACGCCCGGCACGCGGGCCATCGAACCCGGCTTCGCCGCCCTCACCGCCTATCGCGGCTGGCGCACCATCCTCGATCTGTCGGCGGTGCCGTTCCTCTCCAGCTACGGCCTGCGCATGCTGATCTCCAACCACAAGGTCCTTCAAACCAATGGCGGTGAGATGCACCTCGTCGGAGCCTCGGCCTCCGTCCACGAAGTCCTGCGCCTCAGTGGCTACGAAGACCTCTTTCCCGTCCACGCCACCGTAGACGCGGCCCTCGATGCCCTCAAAGACTGATGCTCCACTCCACCTGCAAATGCCAGGCTTAGCATCGACGCGGGGCCGTCAATTGGTCCTCGCCTTTCACGCCTTAAATAACTCTTAACCTGACCTTCATGGCGGCTTAACTCACGGCCCCTACAATGCTCTATAAGTGTGCGTTGTTTCCACCCCTTGCCCCCACCCTTGCTTTCCCAAACTGCACTGTCTTCTCTCTGCACTCACCTGAGATCGAAGATGGGGTGGGGGCCCGTTTTTTTCCTTTAGGCTAACAACCCACATTGATGGCTCGACAGCGATGGCTCGACAACTGGCCAGCAAAAGCTGCCATCCTGTCTAACCGTTCTACGACGAGGACCCACAATGGTCGAAGCGCCCCATTCGTCCGCAGACAGCAAGAAGCGCGTGCTCGTATTATGCACCGGCAACTCAGCCCGCAGCCAGATGGCCGAGGGCCTGATCAACCACTTCGCCGAGGAAGAGTGGATTGCCTACTCGGCGGGCACTGTTCCTACCGGCGCGGTGCATCCCCTGGCCGTGCAGGCCATGGCCGAACTGGGGATCGACATCAGCGCCCAGCGCTCCAAATCCACCGACGAATTCCGCGATGCCACCCTCGACCTAGTGATAACCGTGTGTGACGATGCTGCCCAAAACTGCCCGGTCTGGTTGGGCCAGGGGACCGTCGTGCACATCGCCTTCCCAGACCCGGCGGCAGTCACCGGCGACCCAGCCGAGCAACTGGCCGCCTTTCGCACCACCCGCGATGGCATCCGCGAAAAAGTGCTGGGCCATCTCACCCGGTCAGACGAACCATCGGGTACCCAATAAAAAAGACGGCGGCTCTCCTGGTAGGCACCCAGGAGGCCATCCGCCCACTACCAACACTGTACACAGTGTAACGATGTTCCGTTAAATCCACTTTAAGTGCGGGTTAAAGTCTGCTTAAGCTTTTGACACCCAATTGGGCGATTGAACAAAATTGACCAGCGTGTTGAAATAGTCCCAGAGTGAGAGCTTGTGATAAGATCATGCCTCCTGGTCATCCCCTAGAAGCGGAAGGCACCGTCGTGCTGAGCGAAAAGCCCAGACACTTCAAGACTCACCTGGCGGTTTCACTTGAGGACCTGGTTCCGCAGGACAATCTCTATCGGCGACTGGAAGCCAGGCTTGACCTGAACTTCGTGCGCGAATTGGTAAGGGACCGCTACTCCCCCTCCATGGGGCGTCCCTCCATCGACCCGGTGGTCTTCTTCAAGCTGCAACTCATCATGTTCTTCGAGGGCATCCGCTCGGAGCGCCAGCTGATGGAAACGGTGAATCTCAATCTCGCTCACCGCTGGTACCTCGGTTACGACCTGGACGAGGCGGTGCCCGATCACAGCAGCCTGAACAAGATCCGGCAGCGCTATGGTCTGGAAACCTTCCAGCGCTTCTTTGAACAGATTGTGGAGTTGTGCATCGAGGCAGGCCTGGTTTGGGGAGAGGAGGTCTACTTCGACAGCACCAAGGTCAAAGCCAACGCTTCCACAGACGGCCTGTTGCCCCGCTTCTACGTTGAGGCGAAGCAACATATGCAATGCAAGAACTGTTTGCTGAGGGGCAATCGCCGGATGCATCCTCAGAGCCGGATGAGGCCAGCCCAGCGCGACGCTGGCCAGGGAGTCTGGTTGAGAAGTACGATGGAACACGGCTGACCGACCGAACCCGGTATATACGCCTGGCCGACGTGTGGGTCAGCCCAACCGATCCGGATGCCACGCTCTTGTCGCCCCTGGGTGGGTATACCAACAAACTCGGCTATCATACCCACTACGTCGTGGATGGCGGGAAAGCACGGATCATCCTGGCCTGTCTGGTGACACCGGCCTCGATTCATGACGATGCCCCCATGCTGGACCTGGTACGCTGGGCTCGGTTCCGATGGCAGATCCGTCCGCGCATCGCGGTCGGTGATGGTCGATATGGCACCACCCCCAACATTGTTGGTCTGGAAATGGACGGCGTGCGCGCCTATCTGCCCAGGCACGCTCAGCACAAGCGACACAAAGTCTACCCGCGCGAGATGTTCCACTATGACGCCGAAGAGGATTGCTACATCTGCCCCCAGGGACACAAGCTCCGCCACGGATCATACAACAAGGCCGAACGAAAGTGGATCTACTACACCAGTAGCACCATTTGCAAAGCCTGTCCGGTGAGACCAGCCTGCACCACCAGCAAGAGAGGTGTGCGCATGATCCAACGCTCGGTCTTTCAAGAGTTCCTGGATCGCGCACAGGCTTACCGGGAGACCGAAGCCTACAAGAAAGCGATGCGAAAACGGAAAGTATGGGTCGAGCCACTGTTTGGCGAGGCGAAACAGTGGCATGAGGCGCGGAAGTTTCGATTACGCAGATTGGAGAAGGTCAACATCGCGGCCCTGATGATAGCCAGTGGACAGAACGTCAAGCGCCTGATCAGCCACAAAGGTTGGGGAAAGCACCAGGGCCCCGCTGGGGGCAGTGCGGCCCTTGCCGTCGTTCCCTCTTTTTCGTTTTCCTGAGAGCCAGCGAGGATATTCCTGTCTCGACTTTTTCCACACGCTGTGACATTTTTGGACACCAGAGGACAAAATCCTGACCAACCGGCCAATCGCGATTTTTGGCTGGCCAAATTTGGACACACCATGAGGCCATTTATGACACTTTTGGACACCAGGTGACAAATGTCTGACCAGGCAGATCACATTTTGTCCGTTGGACATCCCTCCTCCCGCCGCTTGACCGAGGTAGCGGCGTTGTTCCTCCGGCTGGGAGTAACCGCCTTCGGCGGCCCGGCGGCCCACATCGCCATGATGCAAGACGAGGTCGTCGAGCGCCGCAAGTGGCTCAGCAACGAGCACTTCCTCGACCTCGTCGGCGCGACCAACCTCATCCCCGGCCCCAACTCCAGCGAGATGGCGATCCACATCGGCTACACCTACGCGGGGTGGGCCGGGTTGCTCGTCGGCGGTCTCAGCTTCAGCCTGCCCGCCATCCTGATCGTGCTGGGGCTGTCCTGGGCTTACGTGCGCTTTGGCACCACGCCTGCCGCCAACTGGCCCCTGTACGGTATCAAGCCGGTGGTCATCCCCATCATCGGGCTGGCGCTGTGGCGTCTGGGGCGCAAGGCGGTCAAGAACCCGCTCACCGGGACTATCGCGGTAGCGGTGCCAGCTATCTACTTGCTGCTCGGCTATACCAACGCCATCGTGCTGCTGGTGGCTGGCGGCCTGGTGGGCATGCTCATCGCCAACGCCCCCCGCCTGCCGAAGCAAGGCCCGGCTGCCCTAATTGGACCGCTCGCCGGGCTGAGTCTGCCGGTGCTCGCTGCCGCGCCGTTCAGCCTGGGGCTGATGTTCCTGGCCTTTCTCAAGATTGGGCTGGTGTTGTACGGGAGCGGCTACACGCTCTTCGCTTTCCTGCAAGCCGACTTCGTGACCCAGTTGGGCTGGCTGACCGAGCAGCAGTTGATCGACGCCATCGCCGTCGGGCAGGTGACGCCCGGCCCCGTGGTGACCACGGCCACGTTCATTGGCTATCTGCTGGGCGGCGTGCCGGGCGCGCTGCTGGCGACGTTGGGCATCTACATCCCGTCCTATATCGCGGTGGCGATCAGCAACCCGCTCATCAGCCGGGTGCGCGAGTCCACCTGGGCCGCCAGCCTGCTCGACGGGGTGAACGCGGCGGCGCTGGGCTTGATGGCGGCGGTCACCTGGCAACTGGCCCGCGCGGCCCTGATCGATATACCGACCATCGTCATTGGGCTGGTCGCCGGTGTGCTGCTGTTCCGTTTCAAGGTCAACTCGATGTGGCTGATAGCCGGGGGGGTGGCAGCAGGCGTGCTGAGTGGGCTTGTCCGTTGACGCGCTATGTTGTGCCTGTCTCTAGCGATGCCGAAATCGCTTGGAACGACGAATCTCCGAACCCGCTTCACGTGGCGTGCTGGCAGCCATAAATAACCTTCCAGATCGAGATCAGAAACGCAGTCAGAATAGCCCAAGATATCAGAAGTCTGTTGGGGCCATGGTGAGCAAGCTGCACTCTGTCAGTCTGCGCCGGGTTGCGTTCCACTCAAGTTGGTCATACCCTTGAGGGCGAAGTCCAACACCATTCGCAAGCTCAATCCTCGCACGGATAGGGGAAAATCCCCTGGACCTTGTTCAAACTGCCACATTACCTCTGACGGCGTACAGAGGGTGAAAGGAGAAGCGGTGGAAGACCCAGGGCACAAGGAGCTTCTAAAGAAGTTTGAACCTATCCTATGCTTCGCTGGGCTAGAAGAGAAGGCGCTCTCCTCAGCAAGTAGATACGTCGATATCATCGGCGAGCAGTTCTTTCCCATCAATCTGGAAGCCTATCTGGCATCCTGCCGGTTGCGGCGTCGGTCAGGAGGGTGGGGGCTGTTCCAGTTACCGTCTGTGGATGTGACGGACGAGTGGTACCGGGTGGCAAAGGACATCGCCGAACGCGAGGGATGGGACGACTTCCGGTTGGCGCTGGGGCTGGCCCTGGACGAATTCGGCGGGGACCACTTCCTGCGGTTTCTCCAGGCTGAGGACTTCTCCAGATCGGAAGAGGCCAGGGAGACCGTCAAACTCGACACACCTGTGTTCGAGGGGAAAGAGAGATTCATGGTGGCGATCCCCCTGCTGCTTGCCGCGCTAGGGCTGGCGGTCGGAAGCTATTTCGCGTTTTCGGCAGGCATCAGCTGGCTGGGCTGGCTGGCGAGCGTTCTCGCCGTGTTCATAGTATTTGGCTCCACATGGGTGCTGTTTTCCCTGAAGGTCTACCTATCTGTTCTCATGAGCCTGATGGTGCTGACGCCCATCGGTCTTGGTGTCTGGGCCTTTGTTGGTGGCAGGCCAATCTGGGGCTGGGTTGGCATCTGGGTTAGCGCGTGGCTGGCCTGGGCACTATTGTTCAGCTTGGGTGTCAAGGGACGACTGGCAGAGTATCGGGTGCAGCACCTCACACTGGCGCTCCAAATACCACTGATCGCGGTGCCGTGCGCCTTCCTGGGTTCAAGGCTGGGCGGCCTGGTATGCCTCGTCCCGGCCATTGTGGTCTGGACGCTTGCCTTTCTGAGCGCAGCCGCGCGTGACGAAGGCTGGCGAGGTCTGGCTAAGTTCGGCCAGGCATTTCTCTCATTCATCATGGGACGCGCCTTGCTGGCGCCACCGGAAGCCGCCGCGGACAAGTTCAAGGCGATGGCAGAGGGACAGGTCGGCCTGCGTCCTCGCTACACGTACTACGGGCGCGTGGTCCCAAAACCGAGTAATCCAAACGAGAAAGCTCTGCAATACTTCTACTTCTACCCGTACAACGATTGGGCGCGACAGGGCGGCGCGAACGTTCACGAGGGGGATTGGGAGGCGGTCTTCGTCTACATCGAAGACAAACCCGGCCACGGTCCAAAGCCGCTTTATGTCGGGCTCACACAACATCACGAGGGAGTTACTGCCGAGTGGCATGACCGGCGTGTGAGCAAGGTTGAAGGGAACGGGCAGTACCACATCGTTGTGTTTCCGGCGGCGGGATCGCACGCCAATTTCTTCGAGCCTTCTGATCCCGCCGAACCCCGGACAAGTGTGTATGAGGCGCGCCCTCTTGAAGGTGGTGTCCGTCTTCGACCCAAGCCCTCCCCCATCGAATTCCCCAATGGCCTGGGCAAGACCATCGGGGTGGACAGGCACCCCGACCTCCCCAGCCAAGAGCCGGTGGAGGCATGGGCCGAGCCGGTAGTGCTTGAACCGGACGACCCCAGGATGGGGTTCTGCGGCCTGTGGGGTGACCACAATGGCTTGTTGAACTTCTCCGGCCCGTCGAGCGCCCGGTGGGAACGACCCAAGGTGCCGGTCCTGAGACTAAGGAGGAGAAGGGAAACCTCCGGCAAGCGACAACTGTGCGCTGAGGAGCGCGACTATTGGCAGCAGCCTTACGAATGGCTGGAGTGCCGCCTCGGCAAGAAGAAAGAGGATGAAGAGAGAACATGACGGATTCAACCGTCGTGTAGATAGCTTGGGAATGATCCTGTCTACTCGTCGTCGGCCCGATTGGACCTTTGGGTTGTCAACTGAAGAGGGGGTTGACAAAGCTCGGGGCCTGTAAAAAGCAAGAGGGAGCAACCTTTCTTCGGGGTTGCCCCACTCGCCAGGGGGAATTTGGGATTAATCTCTACGATTCCCATGATAGGTGGGTTTCATTAGCGCAGCATTAGATCAGTATTAGGATTCTCTTAGACTGCCTTCACGAAAACGAGGAGGCGGGGCACCCGCACAGGCGGCCCCGCCTCGAATTCTGTTTGGCTAGCGGCGCTTTCTGACCAGGGGGAGCAGCCCCACCAGGCCGACGACCGGTACGATCAGGCCGGGGGCGCACACGCCACCCAGCAGCCCGCGCCGCTTGGGGGGCGAGGTGGGCAGGTCGCCGCCGTAGACGGTCTCCTCGCCGTCGTCCCCGGTTGCGCCTGTGGCCGCGCCGGTAGCGCCGGACTCCTCTTCGATGGGCGCGGCCAACGTGTCAACGTCCACGGGAGGGGCGTCACCTTCGACGACCTGGATGGCCTGCCCGCCGTGCACCACGATGACCTGCTGGCCGAGCGCGAAGTAGTCGCCCAGCACCGGGGCGGTTTCCACCAGTTCGAAGTAGTCGTCGCCCAGGAAGCTGACCTGCACCGGGTCGTAGGCCGTGGGATCGAACGCGGTGTCCACCCACACGCCGTCTCTGTAGACGAAGGTCTTGTCGCGCACCAAGCGCACGACCTCGTCGGTCTGCACCATCTCGCCTGCCGCGTTGGCGACGGCGGTGGGCAGCGGCGCAGCGGCGGGCGCTTCGGCGGATTTCAGCGCGCCCTCGGCCTCCGCGCGGTCAACGGCCTCTGCCCCGGTGAAGACCTCGGCGGCGGCCTCCTCTTCCTCGGCAAACGTCTGGCCCAGATGGGTGCGCCCTTCGTCGGTGAAGATGTCGTCCTCGTCGATGAGGAACGAGGTGTACTCGGTGATGATGCCGTAGCGCACGCTGAGCCGGACGACGGAGTCTACCAGTTCGGGGTTTTCGCCATGCAGCCGTATCTGGTTGAGCAGCGCGCCGATCTTGCGCGTGGCCCACAGGCGGGGGATGAACTCGTCGCCGCCCGCCCGCGCGCGGAAGGTCAGGTCGCCGTACTCGAAAGTCTGCCGCTCGCCGTTGATCTCGCCGCGCAGCGTGAGCGAGCTCGGCCCGTCGCCGCGATAGCGCCCGACCAGCGCCAACTGCGTCCCGGCGAACAGGTCGGGCAGCGGGTCGGGGTAGAAATCTTCGATGATGATGTCGCGGCTGAAGTCGAGTTCGATGTCGGACAGCACCGGCGTGCTGATCTTGTTGTAAAAGGCCGCCACTTCCTCGTCGATGCGCTGGCCCTCACGCACGTAGGCGCTCGCGCCGCCGTGGTCCTGGGCCAGCCTGTCGAGCAGGATGGTGTCCACGTCGTCGCCCACGCCCCAGGTGAAGAGCTGCACGTTGCGCGGCGCGGCCCGCTCCACGTTGCGCAGGATGGCCTCGGTCTCGATCTCGCCCTCGGTTGCCAACCCGTCGCTGAGGAGGATGACGGTCGTCGGGCGCTGGCCGCCAGCAATGCTCATGGCGTCTTCCAGCGCGCGGTTAACGTCGGTGCCGCCGATGGCTTCCAGTCCTTCGACGAAATCGAGCGCATCGTCCACTTCGCCGGGGCTGGCGTCGAGCAGGCTGTTGGCGAACACCCGCGTGCCGGTGCTGAAGGTGATGACGTTGAAACGGTCCTGCCGGTTGAGGTTCTCCAGCACGTAGCGCAGCGCGTCCTTGGCCTGATCCAACCGCTCGCCGTGCATCGAACCGGAGGAATCCAGCACCAAGATCACGTCTTTGGCGACGACCTCATCCTGGTCGACCTCGACGCGCGGCGAAACCAGCAGCAGGAAGAAGCCGTCGTCGGTGGCGCTTTCCTTGTAGGTCAGCAGCGACATGCCAATCGCGTCCGAGGTGAGGCCGTAGTACAACTCGAAGTCGGTGTCGGGCACCACGTCGCGCTCTTCGTAGCCCACGTCGAAGCGATACTCCCCGTCGCGGCTGACGGCGATCTGGTGGCTGGGCGAGTACACCGAGCCGATGGGGTCGTTGGAAACGACGCTGACGTGCACCGATGCCTCTTCCAGCGGCCTGGCCGAGAATTTCTCGGTGTTCAGCGGGTAGGAGTAGTGCACCATGCCCTGGTCCACGTTCAGGATTTCGCTGTACTCGATCTCGATGCGGCGCTCGTCGCCGGGTGGAACGGGGAAGATGCTGGCCTTGATCGCGCCCCGGCCCACGTATTCGAGCAGCGCCGGGTCGATGATGCGGCGCACGTAATCCTCGTAAATCTGGCGGGCTTCGTTGGCCTCCAGCACCTCGCCGCGCACCGGCTCGCCGTCCACCCACATCACAAAGTCGGAGATGGCGGCTCCCTCCGGCACCGGGAAGATGTAGGTGCCTTCGGCCAGGAAGTCGTTTTCGTTGACAAAGATCTGGTCAATGCGGGTGGTGGCGACGTTGTTCTCGATGGTCACGTCCACGCGGTGGTACTTGATGGTCAGCGATACGTCGCGGATCGGGATGGGCTGGGGAATCGGCTCCGGGAACGGCGGGTCGATAATGATGACGCCATCAGCCAGCGCGGGCCGGGGAGCTGGCCCGGCCACGAAAGCTGCTGCCAGCGCAATGCCCAGGGCTACAAACAGTCGGCGTTTCATGGGTCTTCTCCGTACGGGTATACCTTCTCTGCTATCACTCTCTGTCTATGAGACGACGCCCGTTGGCGAATGGTTCCCCAAAGAGATGACACTTTCCTGCATCGCCTAGTGTAGTTTGTCACGTCGGAAGGGCGCGTTGCAATGGGCAGTTCGGACCATTTGCGGTACACTCCGCGCGCGTGCATCAGAATGATGCGCCCTTTTCATGTCAGGACAAATTTGCAACAGGATTGGAATTCCCGTGACTGATACAACCAACGAAACGGCAACGACGAACGGATCAATCCCCGCTCACGGCGGCACGCTGGTCAACCGCGTGCTGCGCGGCGAGATGCGTGAAGCGATGCGCGAGATGTCGGCTGGCCTGCGCCAGATCGTGCTCTCGCCCATGAGCGTCTCCGACCTAGAATTGATCGCCACCGGTGTCTTCAGCCCGCTGACCGGCTTCATGACCCAGGCCGATTACAGCAGCGTGGTGCAAGATATGCACCTGACCAACGGCCTGCCGTGGACCATCCCGGTCACGCTGCCGGTGGACGCCGAGATGGCCAAGGGTATCGAGGAAGGACAATCGGTGGCGCTGGTCGAGCCGGTGAAGGGCGGCAAGCCCGACGAAACCCGCGTGCTCGGCGTCATCGAAGTGGCCGAAAAGTTCGGCTACGACAAGACCGTCGAGGCGGAGAAGGTCTACCGCACTACAGAGGACGCGCATCCCGGCGTGGCCCGCGTTTACCAGCAAGGCGACGTGCTGCTCGGCGGCGAGGTGTGGCTCATCCAGAACCCGCAGGCTGCCGACGACGAGTTCCCGGAGTTCCGCCACACGCCCGCCCAGATGCGGCGCATGTTCGCGCGGCGCGGCTGGAAACGCATCGTGGCCTTCCAGACGCGCAATCCCATTCACCGCGCTCACGAGTACATTCAGAAGACGGCGCTCGAAATCGTGGACGGCCTGCTGCTCCACCCGTTGGTGGGCGAGACCAAGTCCGACGACATCCCCGCCGATGTGCGGATGATGAGCTACCAGACCCTCCTGCGGGACTACTACCCCGCCGAGCGGGTGATGCTGGGCGTCTTCCCGGCGGCGATGCGCTACGCCGGGCCGCGCGAGGCGATTTTCCACGCCATCGCGCGCAAGAACTACGGCTGTACGCACTTCATCGTGGGCCGCGACCACGCGGGTGTCAGGGGCTACTACGGAACGTACGACGCGCACTACATATTCGACGAGTTCGACGACGAGGCCATCGGTATCACGCCGCTCTTCTTCGACCACGCTTTCTACTGCAAGAAGTGCGACGCTATCGTCAGCGCCAAGACCTGCCCGCACGATCCCGAAAATCACCTCATCATGTCGGGCACGCAGGTGCGCGAGATGCTGGAACGCGGCGAGATGCTGCCCGAACAGTTCACACGCCCGGAGGTCTCGCAAATCCTCATCGAGGGGATGCGTCGGAAGAAAGCAGGGGAATAGGGGGAGTACATGTTTAAGCGTCTCACGGGCAAGAAGGGTCGCAAGGTCTTCATCATTGGCCTCGACTGCGCCGCGCCCGAACTGGTCTTTGACCAGTGGCGTGACGACTTGCCCACATTCGCCCGGCTGGCCGACAATGGCCTGTGGGGCGAGTTGGAATCGTCGCTGCCGTGCATCACCGTGCCCGCCTGGAGCAGCATGACGGCCAGCAAGGACCCTGGCACGCTGGGCTTCTACGGGTTCCGCAACCGCGCGGACTACACCTACGACAACATGACCATCGCCACCAGCAGCGCGGTGAAAGACAAGCGCCTCTGGGAACTGCTCGGCGAGGCAGGCAAAGAGGTCATCCTGATCGGCGTGCCGCAGACGTATCCCGTCAAGCCGGTCAACGGCCACCTGATCTCCAGCTTTCTGACGCCCAGCATCGACAGCAACTTCACCTTTCCGGCGTCGCTGAAAGAAGAGGTGCTCAAGATCGCGCCCGACTACGACCTGGACGTGCGCCAGTTCCGCACCGACGATAAAGAGTGGCTGCTGGAACAAATCCAGGCCATGACCGAGAAGCGCGTCAAGGTCATCCATCACCTGCTCGACACCAAGGACTGGGACTTCTTCATGTGGGTCGAGATGGGCGTGGACCGCATCCATCACGGCTTCTGGTCGTACATGGACCCCACCCATCCCAAGCACGTCCCCGGCAACAAGTTCCAGAACGCCATCAAGGACTACTACGTCTACCTGGATGCTGAAGTCGCCAAGATGCTGGACAAGGTGCCCGACGACACCATCGTGCTGGTCTGCTCGGACCACGGCGCGAAGAAGATGGACGGCGGCATCTGCATCAACGAGTGGTTGTGGCGAGAGGGCTATCTGACCCTGCTCGACCCGCCGCCCGAAGGCACGCTGACGCCGTTCGAGAAGGTCGAGGTGGATTGGAGCCAGACCAAAGCCTGGGGTTCCGGCGGGTATTATGGCCGCCTGTTCCTCAACGTGGAGGGGCGCGAGCCAGAGGGCGTCATCAAGCGCGATGGCTACGAGGCGATGCGAGACGAAATCATCGAGCGCCTCACCGCGCTGACCGACCCCGACGGCAAAGACATCGGCACCACGATTTACAAGCCGCAGGAGATCTACAAGCACGTGCGCAACGTCGCGCCGGACCTGATTATCTACTTCGGCAACCTGTACTGGCGCTCGGTGGGCAGCTTCGGCCACGGCGGCCCGTACACCTTCGAGAACGACACCGGCCCGGACGACTGCAACCACGCGGAGAATGGGATGTTCATCCTGTACGATCCCAAGTCGGGCCAGAGCCGGGAGGTGAAAGGCGCGCAACTGATGGACGTGGCACCCACTGTGCTGACGCTGATGGGGGTGGACGTGCCCCCCGACATGCAGGGCAAAATCATCGGTTGATTTCGAACGTGGCTGTCGAAACTGAGGTTGGGCCGGGAGAAAAGATGCAGACGGGCCTGTCGTCACGAACCCGGACGTGGTATTCGATAGCCATGCTGGCGTTGTTGCTGGGCGCGGCCTTTCTCTACTATCGCCGCATTGACTTTGGCCTGCCCGACTTCCTGTATGGCGACGAGGGCCCGCGCTGGGTCCAGGCCCAGCAGATCGTCAATCTGGGCCGCCGCTATCATAGACCCTACTACTCCCCCGGCTGGGTGTACCTGCTGGCCGGTGAACTGAAGCTCCTCCAAATTATCACCTCCGGCGAGTTGCTCAGGGAGGTCTTCATCATTTATGGTCGGGCTTCCAGCGCCAGCCTCGCACTGGTGGCCCTGGCGAGCCTGTACGATATTGGCAGGCGGCTGGGTTCGCCGCTGGCGGGCCTGCTGGCTGCCGGGTTTATTGGCGTCTTTCCAGAGTTCGTCAGCCACGCCCACCTTATCAAACCAGATATTGCGTCGTTCTCTATGGTCATCCTGGCGCTTTGGGCAGCGGTGGTGGCGCTGGACAGGGGGTCGGATCGGGGCGACTGGTGGCTGGCGTTGAGCTTGCTGGCGGGCCTGGTGGCATTCGTCGCCAAATATACGGCGCTGGCGGCAGTGGGTATCGCTCCGCTGGCGGCCATCGCCAAGTATTTCAACCGACCCCGCAAGCTGCTCAAGGTGGGGGGACTGCTGGCGCTGGGTGTTCTGGTTGGTATGGGATTCCTCCATTGGCGTATCGATCTGGTAGCGGCGCTGTTTAACATCCACAAGCAGAAGCCGCAGACGACAGAGGGCCTCGCCGAGCGGATCACGTCGCTGCAATTGGTCGGTTTTGAGAGAAGCCTGGACAGGGTCATCGGAGGGGCTGGCCTCCTGACGCTGGCGGTCGCGCTCGTGTTGCTGCCGGTCGTGCTCACGCTGCGCAGGCGGTGGACTCCCACCTTGGTGCGCAAGCTGGTGGTCGTGGTCGGATTGGGGCTGGCCGTGGTCGCGACGATGGCCTTCTTCCCGGTGCTGTACCAGCGCTACTTTCTGGTGACTTACGCGTCCATCGGGCTGCTGTGGGGATTGGCGCTGGCGTGGCTGCTGCCCAGACGGTACGCGCCGCTCGTGCTGATTCCAGCGCTGTTTGTTCTGTTCCCTAACGCGCAGGATTCGTGGAAACTGATAGAGCGGCTCGACAAACCCGATACGCTGGCGATTGGGACCAACTGGTTTGTGGAGAACGTGCCCCAGGGCGCGCGGATAGGGGTCGACGGGCAGGCCCGGCAGTTATACTTCAACCGATACACGGGTTACGACGGGCCCATGATCTATACCCCGGAGATCATCGACGCGCTGCCTGAGCACAGCATCGCGGAGTACCAGAACGGCGGCATGGAGTATCTGGTCACCGCGCCGAAGGAATCGCGCGAGTACTTCTTAGACCCTGAACGGCTGGAAGGGGGCGAGTACGAGGTGGTGGCCGAGATTGACAGCGAGGAGCGGCGGGGTCCGCACCTGCTCATCCTGTCCGTGCCGCCGCGCCATGAGCACGTGCGGTACCTGTGGCTGGGGGATGTCGTCTCGTTCCGTGGGTACGACCTGCCCAGGACCGAGCTGCAGCCCGGCAGCGTGTTGGAGTTCACACTCTATTGGATGTCGGTCAGGGTCACCACGGCCAACTACGTGGTGGAGGCGCGGCTGGTCGATCTCGACGGCGAGGAGGTCGTCGCCAGGCACGAAACCGAGCCGGACGGCGGTCACCGGCCTACGTCTACCTGGGAAGGCGGCATGCAGTTCGTTCCCGACGAGCACCTGTTCGTGCTGCCAGGGGACGTGCCGCCCGGTACGTATGATCTGCAAATCGCGCTCTACGACGCGGCGACGGGGGAACGGCTCCCTGTGTCGAACCTGGACGGTCAAACGCTGGGCGAAAGCTTCTCGTTGGGCGATATCACCATCAAGTGACCGGCATCTGATCGCTGGGAGAAGGGCTTATGCTGACGGCGCGCAACCCACGAACCTGGACCTGGCACCAGTCGGCCCTGGTTTTGCTCCTGGTTGGGGCTGCTTTCCTGCTGTTCAGAAATGTGGACCAGGGTTTTCCCTACCTCGTGCACGCCGACGAGTGGCAGTTGCATGTGATGTCTCAGGAGATCTCGGAGCTGGGGCACCGGCTGTTCCGGCCTGACTATTCGCCCGGTTTCGTGTACGTGCTGGTCGGCGAGGATTGGCTCCTGGACCTGGTGACGCCCGCCGTGGTGCCGCCCTACGTCAAGTTCCTGTTTGGCCGCTTCACCAGCGCGGCGCTGGGTTTGCTCACGCTGTCCGTGCTGTTTGCCTGTGGCAAGCGCTTTGGGTCGCCGCTCGGCGGCCTGCTGGCCGGGGCCTACGTCGCTTTCTTCCCAGAGTTTGTCATTCGCGCCCATACGCTGATGCCTGATACCGGCGCGACCTTCTGGGGGGTGGTGGCGCTGTGGACGGCTCTGCTGGCGATGGATGGCGGCGACGAGGGTCGCGACAAGGGTCGCGACAGGTGGCTGGCGGCGAGCGTCGTGGCGGGCTTGCTGGCGTTCGTGACCAAGTTCAACGCGCTCCCGGCTATTGGCATCGCGCCCCTGGCTGCCCTCCTCAAGTATGGGAACAGGCCGCGCAGACTGCTGGTCGTGGGCGGGTTGGTCGTGCTGGGCACGTTGGCGGGTATGGCACTGCTTCACTGGCGGATCGACCTGATCGACGCGTTTCAGGCGCACAATCGCACCAGCACGTTTCTGGAGAAGCGCAGCCCGCTGCAACTGGCCGGGCTTGGTGGGAACTGGGAGACCATCAGGCAGGCCGTCGGCGTCCACACGCTGGTCATTGCCCTGGGTGTGCTGGTGTTTGGGCTGGCGATTCACCGGCGCTGGACGGCAGGCACGGTCAAGAAGCTGCTGGTGATCGTGGTCTTTTGCCTGGCATTCTTCCTGGGGATCTCGCTGTTCGAGGCGACGTACCTGCGCGATATGCTGCTGGTCGTCCTGCCGGCAGCGATACTGTGGGGGCTGGCGCTCGATTGGGTGCTGCCTGCGCCTTTCAGAGTGCTGGCTGTGCTGGCGGGCATCCTGCTGATATTGCCCGGCGCGTTCGCCTCGGTGCGCTTTGTCCAAAGGCAAAGCCTGCCGCACACGGCGGTGCTCGCCGGGGAATGGTTCCTCGAAAACGTCCCGCAGGGGGGGCGGATTGCGACCGAGGAGATGCTCTACATCCGCGAGGCAACCGGCTACACGGGCGCTCCAATCTACAACCTGGGCGACGTGTACTCGCTGCGCGATCATGGAGTAGAGGACTACCGGGGTTGGGGGGTGGAGTATCTGGTCCCTGCCAACAGGGAGTCACAGCAACAATTCCTGGCGGAGGGCCTGCCTGTCCTGGCCGAGTTTGACGACGAGGAGCGACGCGGCCCGCCCCTCCTGATCCTGGCGGTGCCACCGCTGCAGGGAGAAGCCCGCTATCTGTGGTTGGGGGAGGATATTGCTTTTCGCGGCTATGATGTGGCGCGCAGCGAATTGCAGCCCGGCTTCGTCTTGGAATTTACGCTGTATTGGATGTCGGTCCATCCCACCAGCGCTGATTACGTCGTAGAGGCACAACTTGTCCCTCCTGACGGCGGCGAAGCCGTCGCTACCCACGAGAGCCAGCCCGATACCGGCAGCAAACCTACCTCCACCTGGGAAGGTGAGATGCAGTTCATCCCCGACCAGCACTTGTTCGTGATACCCTCGGAAGTGCCGCCTGGCACGTACGATCTACAAATCGCGTTGTACGACGCGCAGACCGGTGAGCGTCTGCCTGTGATCGGTGTGGACGGTCAGTTTTTGGGCGATAGCTTCTCGCTGACAGAGATCACGATCACCCGCTAGCGTGCGGTCTGGACTTGTTCAGCGCGCCGTCTGGGAAGTGTCCCTACCAGAACAGAGGCGATCTACCGGACGAAGCACTTAGAAAGTGAGCGTGCCCTCGATCAGGCGCACGACCTGCCCTCCCACACGTACCTGCCGGACGCTGCGACCCTTCACGTCCACCAGGACCTCGATCAGGCTGGGGCGGCCCATCTTGAAGCCCTGCTCGATGACGATGCGCGTGGTGGGTTCCTCCGGGGGGATGACCTGATGGTGTACCAGATAGCCGCCGAGCGCCCCTCCCAGGCTGCCCGTGGCCGGGTCTTCCAGCACGCCGGTCCACGGGGGGCCGAAATTGCGCGCGTGGACGGTGTTGGACGGGTCCCAGGTCTGCATGCTGAACGGCTCTATCTGGTCTACGTGCATCATCTCACACAGCTTGTTGAACACCGGCAGGTTGGGTTGAATGCGGTCGACGGCCTCGCGCGACTTGAGGGGCACCATCAGGCCCGGCAACCCGGTAGTGGCGATGCGGGGCGGCGGGTCGGTTTCGATGTCGCCTGGTCTCAGGCCCAGCGCGTCGGCTAACAGGTGGATGTCGTCCACGAAGTCGCCAAAACCCAATTCGGCCTGGGTCATGATGGCGCGCTCGACTGTCCCGCCTTCGACGATCAAATCCACGGGCAGGACGCCCAGCTTGATCTGTTGGTGAATGCGCGTCACGGGAGACTCTAGCTTGTAGCGTCCCTCCTGGGCCAGGACCACGTGCGTGCCAACAGTTGGGTGCCCGGCAAACGGTAGTTCGGTCCCCGGCGTGAAGAAGCGTACCTTTACGTCTGCCCTCGGATCGTCGGGTGGCAGGACGAACGCAGTTTCCGCCAGGTTCAGCTCACGCGCGATCATCTGCATCTCGTCGTCGCTGATCCCTTCGGCGTCTGGAAATACGGCCAGCGGGTTGCCGCCGAAAGCCCTGCTGGTGAACACGTCCACCTGGACAAAGCGATAGCTTTTCATGGTGATCCTCGCGCTGCCGTCAGGATTTCGTCACGAGGGTTGATGCCCCTCGTGGTGAGCTAGCGGACAGTCCTCAATCGAAAAGACCTCCCGCGAGGCAGACTGTGCCAAGACGAGAGGTCGATCACTTCATCCGTACCCGCTTCCTATCGCCCTCCGTTAGTGGGGGCACTCTCGGTAAACTGGAACCCTTCACGGAAAGGCACAATGCTGCGCTTGTAATTCGTAATATATCCCAGCAGTTTGTCTTCCAGATTCTGGTAAGCTGTGCTGCTCAACGCGTCATGAATCGTCTCGATGTCCTCGGCCACAAAGCCAATCAAGCGGATGGGGTAGGCACCGTAGGCCGTGTGCCAGGCTTCGAGCATATACAGACCCATCGCCTGCACGGCAGGCACAAATTCACCCAATACAAACTGATAATACGATTCTGAATCGCTGGGGTCAATATCGTAAGACAATAACAATTTGAACCGCGGCACAATATGAACTTCCGACATTACATGCTCCTCACTGAGTCTTTCGCATGTGTGTTGATGTTAGATTCTAGTTCCAAATCCCGGCGATGGTAGTGCCACACCGGGGACAGGTTCCATCCGGCGTTAGCTTGACCTCTTGCACTATATAGCCGTAGCGCCGGATGAGTGTTTCGTTACACGATGGGCAGCGTGTATTTTCCCAGGTCCCCACGTGCCCCGGCAAGTTGCCTGAATAGACGTAGTGCAGACCGGCTTCCGCGCCGATTTCGGCGGCTCGAACGAGCGTTTCTACCGTGGTACGGCGCGGGTTCTGCATCCTGTAGTCGGGATGGAAGGCCGTTACGTGCCAGGGGATGTCCGGCGACACGGAGCGGATGTACCGTGCCGCATCCCACAACTCGTCGCTGCTGTCGTTCAGGCCGGGCACGATGAGGGTCACTACCTCCACCCACAGGCCCGCGTCGTGGGTCATCTTGATGGTATCGAGCACGTCCTGGAGCACTCCGCCCATGACTTTCCGGTAGTGCCTGTCGCTCATGGTCTTGAGGTCGATTTTATAGCCGTCCAGATGGGGCCGGATGTAATCCAGCACCCGGCGGTTGGCGTTGCCGTTCGAGACGTACAGCGTGCGCATCCCGGCTTCGTGCGCCAGCTTGAACACGTCCACGGCCCACTCGCTGGTGATGAGCGGTTCGTTGTAGGTGCTGGCGATGCTGCTGGCGTGGTACCTGACCCCCAGCGCGACCAACTCTTGCTCGCTGATCAGGCGCGGAGAGGTTCCCGCCGCGTCGTCGCGGAGGGCCTGTGAAGTCAGCCAGTTCTGGCAGTAGTGGCAGTGGTAGTCGCAACCCAGCATGCCAAAACTCAGCGCGTCGGTGCCGGGCAGCACGTGGAAGAACGGCTTCTTTTCGATGGGGTCTACCTGCAAGGCACCCACGTAACCATGTGGCACGCGCAGCACGCCCCCCTGGTTGAAGCGGACTTTGCAGATGCCGCGCCGCCCGTCTTTGATGAGGCAGTTGTGCGCGCAGGCGTAGCAGCGTATCTTCTTTTCGGCGGGGTCCACCACCTCGTACAACCGGCCTTCGACGGTCAGGCGATCCAGCACCTCGGCCAGCGTTTGTACCGCCATCGGACGAACCTCAAAAAACCGATAACCTTTGTCACCTACATTGTATCACAGGTTCGCGGATTCGCGGCAGGCCGCATTGTTCGCTTGCGAGGGGGCGTTTCTCGCCCTACAATGCTCTTGAAGAGCAGCGAGCGGAGGTCCGGGATTGCCACGTATCAAGCTAATCATCAACCCGTGGGCGGATCGGGGCCGCGCAGCGGATAGGGCTAATGCCCTGCGCGGCCTGATCGACGAGTTTGTCGCCAGACCGCCTGGGGGCGGCGGGCCATACGAGGTGCAGTGGGTCGGTACCGTGTATCCCGGCCAAGCCAGCGACCACGCACAGGAGGCCGCCGAAGAGGGCTACGACATCGTGGTGGCAGTGGGTGGCGACGGCACGGTCAACGAGGTCATTAATGGTTTGATGCGTATACCCGCCGACGAACGTCCTGCCCTGGGGGTCATCCCTGTGGGCTCCGGCAACGACTTCGCTCATAACATCGGCCTGCCCGACAGCCCTGGCGAATCTATCAGGCATCTCTTCAACGGCGGCACGCGGCTGATCGACGTTGCCAGAATCACCGACGGCAGCGGGCGAACTGCGTATTACGGCAACACCGCCCACCTTGGGTTCGGCGGGGCGGTGGCTATCGCCACGCGCAAGATCACGCTCGTGCGCGGCTTTTGGATCTATTTGCTGGCCGTCTTGCAGACCATCGCGGTGAACCACAAGCCGGCCCGGCTGCGCGTCACCCTCGACGGCGAGATGATGGCCGACGAGATGGCGCTGTTCATCGTCGCCAATGGGCCGCGCGAGGGTGGTGGCTTTCACGTGGCTCCGGGTGCCCAGATGGACGATGGCCTGCTGAACTACGTCTACATCCGCAAGGTGACACGGGTGGTGTTGTTACGCCTGCTGCCCGAAGTCATGAACGCCGCGCACATGCGCTTTCCGCAGGTGGGCGGCGGGACGGCCAGACGGATCACCATTGAGAGTGACCGTGGTTGGCCCATCCACACCGACGGCGAAATCTACGGCCCCTGGGAAGCCGACATCCGCCGCGTGGAGGTCGAAGTCGTGCCCGCTTCGCTGCGTGTGGTGGTATGATCCCAGGAGATCGTTGGTAGTTGACTGCTGGTAGCTGAAAGACGATGTATGCCCTGGAACGCGCTCTGATAGACCTTGATCTGGACCTGCTGCGGGTCATTGCGGACCTGTGGGACGTGGACTCTCCGTTGGGGGAGTCGGTTAACGAGGCGGCGGCGAAACTGGTTGCTTTCATGACCCAACCCCAGGCGGTGGCCGAAACGTGGTCGCGCCTGGCGGGGGATGAGCGCACCGCATTGGCGGCGCTCCAGGCGCACGAGGGCCGCCTGCCACTGGCACAGTTCACGCGCCAGTTTGGCGAGATCCGGCCTATGGGCACGGCCCGGCGCGAGCGCGAAAAGCCCTGGCTGGAGCCTGCCAACCCCACCGAGGCGCTGTACTATCGCGGCCTGATCGCGCGCGCTTTTGACCAGGGGCCAGGCGGCGTGCAGGAGTACATCTACGTCCCGCGCGACTTGCTGCCCCTGCTGCCCGCTCCTGCCGAAGGCCTGACGCCCGCCGCGCCGGGGCAGGCGCTCGAAGCGGTGCCGCCGGAGGGTATGCTGCCCGCCAGCCAGACCGCGCCGGACGACCTGACGACTCTGCTGGCCTACTTCCGCCTGCACGCCGTGAACGCCCTCGACGAACTGGCCGCGCCCGGCTCGCTGCCGAACCTGACCCGCTACTTGACCAATCCCGACCCGGCCTACGAGGCTCTGCTAATTCACCTGGCTTACGAGCTTGGCCTGCTCGCCAACGACGAGGGCGGCGTCACACAGCCGGTGGCCGACTCGGCCAAACCCTGGCTGGAAGCGCCGCGCCTCCACCAGTTGCGCAGCCTGGGCGAAGCCTGGCGCGATTCGGCGGACTGGAACGACCTGAGCCGCGTGCCGGGTCTGGTGTCCGACGAGTGGCTCAACGACCCGCTGGCGACGCGCCGGACGCTGCTGGAGATGCTAGGCCGCGTGCCGCCGGGGGTCTGGTGGTCGCTGGCGTCGTTCCTGGCGGCGGTCAAGGCCGAGAACCCCGATTTTCAGCGGCCCGGTGGGGACTACGACAGGTGGTACGTTCGCGACGCCGAAACCGATGAAGTGCTGCACGGTTTTCAGAACTGGCAGCGGGTCGACGGGGCGCTGGTGCGCTGGCTGCTGGTCGGGCCGCTGCACTGGCTGGGTTTGCTGGACCTGCACCCGGACGTGCAAGGGGGCGCGTTTCGCCTCACGCCGTCAGGGGCGGCCTTGCTGGGATTAGCTCCCTGGCCGTCCGAACCGGACCCAGAGGGCCACCTGAGTGTGGACGACCAGTCGCTGATCACCGTGTCACCGGCACTCAGTCGTATTGACCGCTATCTGGTGGCGCGCTTTGCGGCGTGGCGCGACATCCCCGACCCGGAAGCGGACGCTCCCGCGTACACGTACCAGATGACGCCGCCCTCGCTCCAGCGCGCCGCCGAACAGGGGATCGCCGTTCCTCAGATATTGAGCTTCCTCAAGCGGACCAGTGCGCGACCGGTGCCGAGGTCGGTGGAAGTGGCTCTGGCTGCCTGGGAGGAAGCGGGTGCAGAGGTGGTGCTGCACGACGTGGTAGTGCTGGCCGCCAGCGATTTTGGCGTTTACGAGCGTCTCCGCAAGGACCCCACGGTGAAGCGTTTTCTGGGCAAGCCGCTCGGTCCCAACATACACGCCGTCGCGCGCAAGGACGTGCCCTCCTTGCTGGGAGCGCTGCGACGCATGGGGCTGCTGCCCCTGTTCGAGGATTTCCCCGACGACGAAGCGCCGTAGCCTGGCGGAAATACAAAACAGGGCCAATCGCGCCTCGACTAGCCCTGCTGGGTTTGGATTGCGTTAGGGTTTAAGCCACGCCCAGTTCGCTGGCGACCTGCTGCGCGCTGGACAGGTTGTCCACGCCCAGGACCACACCCTGGCCCATCGTGACGTAGACCGCATCGACGTTGATCCCGGCATCCGCCATGGCGCGCGTGACGCGGGCCAGCGCGCCCGGCTCGTTGACCAGATTGAGCAGCAGTACCTCGCGTGTGGTGTACTGGATGCCTGCGCCGTCCAGCGCCTGGGCCGCGCCGTCCGGGTCGTTAACGACCAACTGGATTGCACCGCGCCCTTCGCAGGGCATGCCCTGCAGGCCGTCGATGTTGATTCCGGCGCTGCCCAGCGCCTCGGATAGCCCGGCCAGCGTGCCGGGGCGGTTCTCTAACGTGACGGTGAATTCGGTTGCTGTTGCCATTGCTGTCTCTCCTCGTGTTTATAGGCCGGGGGGTCCTCCTCCGGCCACCGTTCACGATCAGGAACTGTGCTACCTCCTCTGGCTGCGCGACGATCTCTACCGATTGGTTCTTCGGTAGAGGCCGCTACGCTCTGTTGCTGTTTGACACGGGCGCGTTGATAGCTGCGCGTATTCTACCAGATTTCTGCGACAGATTTTTGTCGGTGGGTGTCAAAAAAGTGTCAGGAAATCCGATCTTTGGTGTGAAAATAGGCTTTCACCAGCGGCAGGAACCAGGGGCGCTTGTGATAGAAGGGATTCGACGGGAAGTCCAGGTTGGCGAAGGGGTGCGATTCGCTTTGCCCGGTGATGGTTTGGGCGAGGCTGCGGCCCATGTAGACGGACATGGTGAGGCCGTCTCCATTGTAGCCCAGCGCGTAGTGCAAGCCGTCCATCTGGCCGGTGTGGGGCATGCGGTCAAAGGTGATGCCGCACAGGCCGCCCCAGGCGTAGTCGATGCGCACTTCGGAGAGCGCGGGGAAGAGGGCCACCATCCCCCGGCGCAGGTGTTCGCCAGCCCGCGCGGCACTGCCGGGCGTGTAGCGAGGGCTGCCGCCGAACAGCATGCGGTTATCGGGCAGAACGCGGAAGTAGTAGAGGTTGTTCTTGGTGTCGTAGACCATCCGCCGGTGGGGAATGAGTTGGTCGGCCAGCGACTTATCCAGCGGCTCGGTGACGATGGAGAAGCTGGTTACGGGCACAACGCGCCGACGGAAACTTGGGGTGAGGTCGCCGGTGTAGCCGTTGGTGGCGATGACGACTTCTCTGGCGGCGAGGGTGCCGCGCGCCGTCTCCACCTCGAAGCCTGCGCCCGCACGGCGGATTTTCTGGGCGGGGGTGCCTTCGTGGAGGCTGACGCCCGCCCTGTCGGCGGCCTGGCCCATACCTGCCACGAAGCGGGCAGGGTGCAGGCCGATGCTGCTTTCGTCGACGAGGCCGCCGTGGTACCCCTCGGTGCCGAGTTCCTCGCGCAGGCGCTCCGGGGGGACCAGGCGAGTAGGGTGATCGAATAGCTCTGCCATTCTATGATGCAGCAATTCCAGATACCCGTAGTGGCTGGGGCGATAGGCCGCGCCGAAGGAGCCGGTCTCCTGGAGGTAGCAGTCGATGCCCTCGCGGGCGATCAAGTCTTTGGCGAGTTGGTTTGCTTCGACGGAGGCCAGGAACATGCGCCGGGTGGCTTCGAGGCCGTGCTCTCGGATGAGAGCCTCGATGCTGCCGTGCATGTGGGGGATGCCCATGCCGCCGTTGCGGCTGCTGGCTCCCCAGCCGAGGTGCTCCCGCTCCAGGAGGGCCACACGCAGGCCTTCGCGGGCGAGGTGGTAGGCTGCCGAGAGGCCGGTCAGGCCGCCGCCAACCACGGCGCAATCGACGGCGCCGGGCAGCGGCGTGTCGCGGTGGCGCTTTTGCTCTGACGTGGTCGCGGCCCAGTAGCTGAGGCTGTCCATTCGGTTATTCCTTCTGGTTGTTGGTTCTACTTTGCAGCACTGTCCACACGAAGCGGGGCAGGGCTAACTGCCGCCGCCAGCGCCAGGGTTCGCGCAGCAGGCGGTCCAGCCATTCGAGGCCGAGGCGCTGGACCCAGCGCGGGGCGCGCTTGGCCTCGCCGGTGACGAAGTCGAACGCGCCGCCGATACCCATCGCCATGCGGACGGTGGGCAGGGCGTCGCGGTTGCGGGCGATCCACTTGTCCTGGGCAGGCGCGCCGTAGGCCACCAGCAGGATGTCGGGGCGGGCGGCGTTGACGCGGCCCACGATGGCGGCGTTTTCTTCGTGGCGGGGCGAACCGGGGTAGGTGCCGACGACCTGCAGGCCGGGGTAGCGCGCGCTCAGGATTTCGGCGCAGCGGGCGGCCACGCCCTCGCGCGCGCCCAGCAGGAACAGCCGCCAGCCCTCGGCGGCGGCCCGCTCCGCAATTAACCAAGTTAGATCGGAACCGGCCACCCGCTCCGGGAGCGGCGTCCCCAGGCGGCGGGCGGCCCACAGCAGGCCAACCCCGTCGGGGATGCACAGGTCCGCCTGATTGAGAATGGCCATGAACGCGGGGTCGTCCTGGGCTTTCATGACGAATTCGGGGTTGACGGTGCAAATCTGGTGCAGGCGGTCGCCGCTCACGAAGGCGGCAATGCGATCCAGCGTCTCGCCGTAGGTGACGGGGTCTACGGGCACCCCCAGAATGACGCGCCGCTCCACAGTTACCCCTCTCTGGCCGCGCGCTCAAGGACGCCCCACACGGCGTCAGCGCACGCCTCCCAGGTGAAGCGCGTCGCCTGGACCATTCCCCGCTCGACCATCTCCCGCCGCAAGTCCTCGTCGGTCAGGACGCGCAGCATGGCCTCCGCGAGGGCGTCCACGTCGGTCGGGGGGACGGTCAGCGCGGCGTCGCCTGCCAGCTCCGGCAGCGAGGTGGTGTTGCTGCACACGACGGGCGTCTGGCAACGCATGGCCTCGACGACCGGGAAGCCGAAGCCCTCGAACAGCGAGGGGAAGACGTAGAGCTGTGCCGCCGAGTACATGGCGGCGAGGTTGTGGTCGGGCGGGACGTGGCCGGGGAAAATGACCTGCCCGGCCAGGCCCAAATCCTCTACCTGCCGGAAGAGGTCGTCGTACAGCCAGCCTTTGCCCCCGGCCAGCACGAGCGCCGGGGGGGCGGGGAGCTGGCCCCGCAGGCGAGCGTAGGCGCTCACCAGACGGCTGAGGTTCTTGCGCGGCTGGAGGGTGCCCACGTGCAGGACGTAGCGTTCGGGCAGGTGGTAGCGCTGGCGCACGGCGGCCAGGGCTGCCGGGTCGTGGACCGGCTTGAGAGCGGGGTTGACCCCGGGATAGGCGACGGTGATCTTGCCAGGCGGGACGTGGTAGCGCTCGACGAGGTCGCGTTTGGTCGATTCGGAATCGGCGATGACGCCCGCCGCCGCTCGCGCGCTGTGGCGGGTGGACCAATCCAGGTAGAGGCGGTCCCGGAGGGGGTGCGTCTCTGGGAAGTAGAGATAGCCCAAATCGTGGACGGTGACGACGGTGGGTACCGGGGGGCGCAGGGGAACGACGTGGGCCGGGATGAAGATGGCGTCGGGCGGGTCACGGCGCAGTTCCCCGCGCAAACCAACGTGCGTCCACAGGCGGGGCGTGCGGATGACGCGCCGCTCGACGTGGGCGGCCTGCTCGAAGAGGTCGGCGGGCGGGTCGTCGCGAAAGTAGAGCCGGAAGCGGTGCCCGTCCCCGCGCTTGAGCAGCTCGTGGGTGAGGTGCAGGCCGTAGATTTCAGTGCCGGTGAAGCGTTTGACGGTGGTGCGACTGGCGTCGATGCCGAGCAGCATAGGACGCGCTCACTCCTCTGTGTCCGGTGTGTCCTGGCGGGTTCGTGGGGTGGGTCGGCGTGTGGGCCGGAGCAGTGTGCGCCGGGGGCGGAACAGGAAGACCGCCAGCAGGAAGAGGACAAGCAGGGGCCAGAAACGGGCCACTCGCAGGACGGTTGGGTTCTCCACCGCGCCGAGCGTGAAGGGGAAGGCCACCACGCCGAGGCCGCCGATGGCGAAGGCGGGGGGCAGCAGGCCGGAGTCGCGCATGCCGCCGCGCAGATAGAGGGCGAAAAAGGAGAGGCCGCCGATGATGGGAAAGACCGGCCAGTAGACGGCCAGCGCGCTCCAGCGGAGCACGCCGAGCGTGAACAGAAGCAGAAAGCTGCCGGTCAGCAGCGCGCCGGTGCCTACGGTGATGAGGCCCTCGTCACGCGGGCTGCCCCCGGTGGACTGGACCAGCATCGCCAGCCCGAAGACGATGAGCAGGACCGGCCAGATTTGTCCGAGTCCGGGCAGGGGGACGCCCAGGCTGCTGAGGATGATCCAGCCGCCAAGGGCTATCAGGAAAAAGGCCACGACGACGTTGCCGCGCTGCCAGCGCATCAAGTCTCTCCTATGCGTGTCTCGCGGTGCGCAAGCCGAATTCTACCACCACAGGCGCGCTATTGCCGGGCGCGGTCCAGCGCGGCCTGCAATTCCTTTTCCGACAGCGGCCCGGGGCGCAGAATTTGCAGGTCGTCGCCGCCGGTGGGCACGAGCGCAACTGTAGAGGGCTGGCCGCCGAGGCAGCGCCCGCCGTCGAGGGCCAGCGCCAGCGTCTCACCTAAAGCTTCCGCTGCCTCCTGAACGGTCAGGGTGTTGGGTTCATCGGAGCGGTTAGCGCTGGTGATGGCTAATGCGCCGCCTCCCGCCCGAATCACCGCCCGCGCACCGTCGTGGTCGGGCACGCGCAGGCCAATGGTGGGCAGCGCGCTGACGATGGGTGGCACCTCTGCCCTTTTGGGCACGACCAGCGTCAGAGGCCCCGGCCAGAAGGCTTCGGCCAGGAAGCGCGCCGCCTCCGGCAGGGTCGCGGCGACTTGCGGGGCGTCTTCCAGACCGGCCAGCAGTACGGGTATGGCTTTGTCTGGGGGGCGGCCTTTGGCGGCGTAGAGCGCGGCGACGGCTTCAGGGTTCCACAGGTCGGCGGCCACGCCGTACACGGTGTCGGTGGGCAGCACGACCAGTTTTCCGGCGGCCAGGACCTCGGCGGCGCGGGGCAGGGCCTCCGGGTGGTCGATGGGCAGGATGGGGACGCTCACGACGGACTCTCCAGCGCCACGCGCAGCAGCCGGTCGTGGCCTGCGTAGTCGGGCAGGACGGCGACGTCGGCTTCAGGGAACAGGTCGCGGGCGAGGGCGGTCGCGGCTGCGCCCTGTCCGGCCCCGATTTCGACGAGCAGCAGGCCGGGCCGGGCCAGCAAACGGGCAGCGTCTCTCAGCAGGCGGCGGATGACCTCCAGGCCATCGGGGCCGCCGTCGAGGGCGGCGCGCGGCTCGTGGCGAGCGACCGCCAGAGCGGCGAGGTCGGCGGTCGCGATATATGGCGGGTTGGAGACGATCAGGTCGACCCCAGGGCGCAAGGGGGCCAGCAGGTCGGCCTGTGCGAGCGACAGGCGCGCGGCGACGCCGTGCCGCTCCGCATTGCTGGCGGCCACGGCCAGGGCCGCGCGCGAGATGTCGGTGGCGACCAGTCGTGCCTGGGGCAGGTGGGCGGCGAGGCTGACGGCAATCGCGCCGCTGCCGGTGCCTGCGTCGGCGATGGTCAGGGGTGGGCGGGGGGCGGCCCATTCCAGCGCGGCTTCGACGAGGTGCTCGGTTTCGGGGCGGAGGACGAGCACGGCGGGCGAGACGTGGAAAACCAGGCCGAAAAACTCGCGCTGGCCGGTGAGGTAGGCTACGGGTTCGCCGGTGTGGCGGCGGGCAATGAGTTCGGCGAAGGCCCCCGCCTGCGCGGCGCTGAGAGGCGCTTCGGGGTGGGCCAGGAGCCAGCCCCGATCTCGTCCCAAGACGTGGCCGAGTATGACCTGGGCGTCGAGGGGGCTGACGCCGGGAGTGCGGGCGTGGGCCAGCACTTCACCGACCGTCGCCATTCTGGCGGACGGTTGTTTCTGGGCCAGCGTTGGGCGTAGCTCGTCGCTGCTCATGGCGAACTCAGGAGGACGCGTTGTGATTCAGCGTTTCGGTTTGTGCCAGCGTCGGGATGCTGATGGTCACGCTGGTGCCACGGCCCGGCTCGGCGTCGATGTGCACGCGGCCCCCGTAGAGTTTGGCGCGCTGGCGAAGATTGCGCAGGCCCAGGCCGTCACCTTGTGTGGCGGTGTCTGGGTCGAAGCCACGGCCATCGTCGGCGACGGTGATCTGGAGGGTGTCGTCGACCTGCTGGCCGGTAATGGTGATGTGGCTGGATTTGGCGTGGCGGACGGCGTTGCTGATGGCTTCGTTAGCCATATGGCAGATACCATCCACCAAGTTGGGCGGGATGGACAGCGGCAGGTCGGGCATGTCCAGTTCTACGGTAGTTGAGTCGGGGATGTGTAGGCGGGGGAGCACTTCTTGGACGAGGCACTCGTAGATGGTCGGCGATTGTGGAGCGCTGGCATCCAGGTCCAGGATGTATTGGCGGATATCTTTGATGGCTCTGTTGATGGCCTCGGCGATGGATTTGAGACTGTCAGGCTGTTCGTCCTCGCCAGTTTCCATCGAGTCGATTTGCAGGCCGATGGCATAGAGCGATTGGATGACGCTGTCGTGGAGTTCCATGCTGATGCGCGTGCGCTCGGCCAGCAGCGCCTCCTCGGCCCGTTTTCGCTCGGTGATGTCGATGCCGGTGCCGACGACGTAGATGACGGAACCTTCGTCGTCCGGGATGGAGGTGTTGGACCAGGCAATCAACCGTCGGGCACCTGATTTGGTGGTCCAGTAATTCTCGAATTTGTTGGGAAAATCGCCGGCCTGCAACTCCTGGAAGACCTCTTTGACCGGCTCCACTTCTTCCGAGATGAGGAGCACTTCCCAGACGGGCTTGCCCGCCACCTCGTCAAACGTGTAGCCGGTGGTTCGCTCGCAGGCCCGGTTGAAGCGCACGATCCGTCCTTGCCGGTCCAGGACCACGACCAGGGCATCCAGCGTGTCGAGGACGGCGGTATTCAGCTTGCGCTCGGCTTGCAGGGCGACCTCGGCGCGGGTCTTTTCCAGCGCCGCCACACGTGCCTGGAGCCGCTCTAGCTCTTCGACGAGTTGCTGTTTGGTTTTCTTTGTTGGCGACATGTCGTCACTGCCACGTCACTCAGCCGACGAAGGTCACGGACGTTCTGACGGGTTGGTGCGGCCTCGCTCAGGCTTCGGCAGCCTGAAGCTTTTCGGCCTGGTCGCGCAGGATGAGTTCGTCGACGATGGGGTCCAGGTCCGCTTTGTCCATCATGGCGTTGAGGGTGAAGTTCTGGCCCAGGCGGTGGTCGGTGATGCGATTCTGCGGGTAGTTGTAGGTGCGGATTTTTTCGGCGCGCTCACCGCTGCCGACCTGGGTGCGGCGTGACTCGTCCTGCTCTTCCCACTGGCGGCGCTGCTCCTCCTCATAGAGGCGGGCGCGGAGGATGCTCAGGGCGCGGGCGCGGTTCTGAAGCTGGCTGCGCTCGTCCTGGACGGCGACCACGATGCCGGTGGGCAGGTGGGTGATGCGCACCGCCGAGTCGGTGGTGTTGACGCTCTGGCCGCCTGGCCCGCTGGAGCGGTACACGTCGATCTTGAGGTCGTTCTGGTTGACCTCGATCTCCACCTCGTCCATCTCGGCCAGTACGGCGACGGTGGCCGTGCTGGTGTGGACCCGCCCCTGGCTCTCGGTGACGGGCACGCGCTGCACGCGGTGGACGCCGCTCTCGTGCTTGAAGCGGGAGTAGGCCCCTTTGCCGCGTACCTCGAAAATGACTTCTTTGAAGCCGCCCACACCGGTTTCGTTGGCGCTAATCAGGTCGGTTTTCCAACCGCGATTTTCGGCGTAGCGATTGTAGAGGCGATACAGGTCGTGGGCGAACAGCCCGGCTTCGTCGCCGCCCGCCCCGGCCCGAATCTCGACGATGACGTTCTTGGCGTCGCGCGGGTCCTTGGGCAGGAGCATGGTGTGCAGCGTCGCTTCCAGTTCGTCTCGGCGGGCGGTCAGGCCCTCCAGCTCCTCCTCGGCCAGCGCGCGCATCTCGTCGCTTTCCGCCTCGTCGAGGAGCATTTGGGTATCCTCGATTTCGGCCAGGATGCCTTTGTGCTCGCGGTAGGCGGTCACGATGTCCTCCAGGCCGCTCCGCTCTTGCGCGTAGGTGGCGATCTTCTGGTGGTCTTGCATCACGTCGGGGTCAGACATCAAGCGTTCGAGTTCGTCGTAGCGCGCTTCGATGCCTGCCAGCTTGTCCTGCATGGGGTACCTCTCACAAAAACCGCCCCGACCGTCCGGGGCGACGACTGATAGACTGATTATAGCAGCCTGCGTGAGGCTCGCCAAACGTCCGGCCAAGCGTAGGCAAACCGTGCATTGACATTCCACTGCCCGGTTGGTATCATCAGTTTGCAATCAGTTGTGATATTCTGCTCAAATGCAGGGAGGGAGACCACGGTGTTCCGCAAACTTCGCGCCCGCCATACTCCGCCAACCCAGACTGAAAAACCGACTCCGGCGCACTCGGAAACCGTTATTGGCTTGGGTGCCACTTTGCAGGGTACCCTCACCACCGAGGGCAGCGTGCGCGTGGAAGGCACGTCCGAGGGAGACATCACGGCCAAGGGCAGGGTGATGATTGGCACGGCAGGCAAGGTCGAGGGCAATATCAAGAGCCGGAGCGTCACCATCGGGGGGACGGTGGAAGGTGACGTCGAGGCTTCACGTATCTCGGTGATGAGTAGTGGCCGCGTGATGGGCGACCTGACCACGGCTTCGCTCACGACGCAGGAAGGTGGCTTCATCCAGGGCGTTATCACGATGCGGGATGAGGACGCTGCCAAGAAGGATGTCAAGCTCCCGGCAGAACTGGAAGCTCAGGTCGTCGAGGCCGTCGAGGCTGGCGAGAAGAAGCCCAAAGAGTAACCTCGATAGGATTGTAGAAACGCTCTGCCATGCGGCGGGGCGTTTTTTTTATTGGGGGGCGTTGATTCCGGCGAGGGCGTGCCGTGCGTGCGCCCGCCGCCGCTCGGTGCGCAGCCGCCGGGCCTGGAGCACGCCTAACCCGCCCACGTAGCCAAAGCCAAATGCATACAGGGCCATGAAGGGCACCAGCGACGGGCTTCTCGTCAGGGCCAGCAACCCGCCAGAGGCCGCGTAGAGCGCCAGCGCCAGCTCGGCCCAGGTCGTGCGTTCGATGGGCAGGGCGTAGGCGCTGATGGTCCAGCGATCTTGCCGCGAGTCCAGGCGGAACTTGGGGGTGCGGCGGAAGCTGTCGGGCTTGCCAGCCAAGGCCCGTCCCACCGCCAGCGTATTGCTCAAGGTGATGCCTGCGCCCATCAACAGGAACACCGGGAAATAGACGATTCGCCCCGGCCAATCGCGGTGGAGCGTGATCTGGGCGATGAGCGACATGAACGGCGGGCCGAGCGCGGCCAGTCCCAAGGGGGCGAGGGGCAGGTTGTGCAGGTGGCCGGTCAGCATGAGGGGAATGGTGCTGAGCAAAAGCAGCAGTAGCAGGGGATGCACGAGGTAGCCGCTCAGATGCAAGAATCCCTGGAAACGCTGCCAGAGGGTCAGGCGGGCGGCGAGCAGGGGCCGCCACAGTTTCAGCAGGCATTGGACGGTGCCGGTGGCCCAGCGCACCTGCTGCCGTTTGAAGGCTGCCATCTGGGGGGGGATTTCGGCAGGTGAATCCACATCTGGGAGGTAGAGGAAGCGCCAGCCTCGCAGTTGCGCCCGGTAGCTGAGGTCGATGTCCTCGGAGAGGGTGTCGCCCTGCCAGCCGCCGCTATCTTCGATGCAGGACCGCCGCCACACCCCCGCCGTGCCGCTGAAGTTCATGAACAGGCCGCTTCGCTGCCGGGCGGTTTGTTCGACGACGAAGTGCGAGTCGAGGGCGAGCGCCTGGGCGCGGGTGAGGGAGCTGTAGTGGGGGTTGAGGTGCGACCAGCGTGTCTGCACCAAGCCTATGGCCTCGTCGGCAAAACGGGGCACCACACGCCGCAGGAAGTTGGGGCGGGGCACGAAATCGGCGTCGAAGATGGCGACCAGTTCGGCGTCACCGGCTGCCTCTAGCCCGGCACTCAGCGCGCCCGCCTTGAAGCCCTCGCGCGTCCCGCGCCGGACGTGGTCGATGCGGGGCCGGTCGGTGCCTTGCTGGCGGCGGGCGTCCAGGTGGGCCTGGGCGATGGCGCTGGTGTCGTCTGTGGAGTCGTCCAGGAGTTGGATCGTCAGGCGGTCAGGTGGATAGTCAAGCCCGGCCACGGCGTCGAGCAGGCGCTCTACGACGTGGCGCTCGTTGTAGACGGGAAGCTGCACCACCACGCTCGGCCAGTGTTCGGGGTCCGGTGGTTGTGGGGGGGCGTGGTGTCTATGGCGCAGGAAGGTGGCGGACAGGACGAAGGCGTTGAAGCCAAACACGGCCAGACCCAGGGCGCTTAAGATGTAGATGGCGATTAGCGCCAGCACGTGGAGATGCTCCTTGCGAGTCAGCAGGGGGCCTCGACGACACACCCGGCGAGGCCGAGTGTGAGGGGGCGATGATACCCTACCCGGTGCGATTTGTACACCAAGCCGTCAGCGGCCAGCAGGTGTGATGGGCAGGGTTTTCAATAGGGTTGAATTGGGACGCGAACTGCCGGGGCGTCAGCTTTTGATCTTGAGCAATTCGTAGGCCTGCACCGGCTCGGCAATCCCTTTGACCTGGACAGGCCCCAGGTCTTCGACCTCGACGTGCTGTTTGACCTGCCGGTAGGTGGCGTCGCTGATGAGTATCTGGCCCGGCCCGGCGTTTTCTTGCAGGCGTTTCGCTAGGTTGACGGTGCCACCGAGGGCGGAATAGTCCAGGCGGTCCGGGCTGCCGATGTTGCCGGTCACGGCGTCGCCGGTGTGCACGCCGATGCCGAATTCGAGCCGGTCTTTGGCGGCCATCTTGAGTTTCTCGTGATGGCTCTCCATGTCGGCCCGCATCGCCAGGGCGGCGCGCACGGCGCGTAGGGCGTGGTCTTTCTGCGGGCGGATGTTGGGGTTGAAGAGGGCCATCACCGCGTCACCCATGAACTTGTCGATGACGCCTTCCTGGAGGTGTATGGCATCGCTGGCGATAGTGAAATAGGTATTGATGGTTTCAATCAGGCGTTCGGGTGGGATCTTCTCGCTGTAGGTCGAAAAGCCGCGTATGTCGCCAAACAGGATGGACACTTCCTGGCGCGTGCCGCCCAGCTTGAGCGCGTCCACGCCGGTGAGGCCATCCACCACCTCCGGCGGCAAATAGCGGCGCACGCCTGCAATCTGGGCCTCGCGCCGTTTCTGCTCGGTGAGGTCGTCGAGCACGATGGCGATGCCCTGGGTGGCGTCCTCGGCGTCTTTCAGCGGACTGAGGTTCATGCTCAGGTTGATCTGGCCGCGCTCCGGCACCTGCGGCTCGAATTCGACGGCGCGGATCTGCTGCTCTTTCTGACGGACCTGCTCGACGACGGCGTCGAAGCGCGCGTCGAGCGGGGGCAGGATGTCGTTCAGTTTGGCCCCAACGGCGCTGCCGTCGCCCACGTTGAGGATTTGTTCGGCGGCGTTGTTGATGAGCGTCACCTTATCTTCTACGTCGGCGGTGATGACGCCGCTGGTGATGGAGGCGAAGATGTCGTCTTGCAGGTTCTTCATCTCCGAGACGCTCTCGAACAACTGCGCGTTTTGGATGGCGACTGCTGCCTGGTCGGCGAAGGCTGCCAGGAGATCGCGTTGGGACTCGCGGAACAATCCTCGCTGGATGCGGTTGTCGGCGTAGATCACCCCGGTGACCCGGTCTTTGAGCTTGAGCGGTACGCAGAGGATGGAGCGCAGGTTGAGGGTGACCACGCTTTCTTGCGCGCTGAAGCGGGGGTCGGCCAGCGCGTCGGTGGTGACGATGGCCTCGCCGGTTTCGGCTACCTGCCGGACGATGGTGCGGCTGACCTCGAAGGCTTTGTCGTCGAGCGTCTCGCGGTCCATGTTGCGGGCGATGCGGAAGGTCAGTTCGCCGGTCTCCTCGTCGCGCAACATCAGGTAGCCGCGCTCGGCCTTGGTGAGCTTGATGATGGTGTCCATCACCTCGTTGAGCACCTGGGTGGTGTCCAGTGTCGAGTTGACGAGCGCCGCCGTGTCGGCCAGGGCGCGGAACTGGTCGCGCTCTGTTGCCATCAGAACTGTGGATTTCTCCAGTTCCTCGATGTGTTGGAGGATGTCGCCCAGCGCGCTCGTCGTGCCTGGGGGCAACGAGAGGTTGCGCTCCTTGAGGGCCTGGCGCTGCGAGCGCAACACGTTGGTGAGGTCCTGAACGAGCTTGCGCGCCTTCTTGAACTTGTCCAGGACTTCAGTGGTGTCGACCCGGGTTGTTGAATTCGACATGACAGTCACCGCCAAATCGCGATTTGAATGAGTATAACGGTTGGATTATACAGGAGCCTGGACGGGCGGCGCAAAGCAGCGTGAGGTTGAGGCGCGGCTCTGTATCTTGAGGTTGAGGTCCGTCGCTATTGCTTGAAGGGGGGGCGGCGCAAGAAGCGTTTGAGGGCGCGGCGGAGGAGGTGCGGGCGGGCGGCCTGCCAGGCGGCACCGGCCCTGGCGCTGGCGTCGGGCGCGCTGGCCGGGGAGAAGCGCTCTCGCACGTAGAGCGCGGCGATGTCGTGAACCGGCACGGCGGCTTCGGGGGCGGCGGCGCTGAGGGCGGCGGCGCGCTCGTTGGGGGTGGCGCTGGGGGGCATGTGCAGGCCCAACCAGAGAGCCACGAGATTGAGCCAGGCGTAGGCCCGCTCCACACGGCTGCCGCGGCGCAAGCCATGTCGTCCCGCCGCTTGCCAGACCCGCACGCCACCGGCCAGCAGGCTTATCCCCAATATGGCCAGAATCCATCTCAAGGGCAGGCGCATCCGGCCCGCCGTGGAGGTCAGGTCGAGCAGGCGGGTGAGTAGGTCGCCGTCGTCCTCGGCGGCTTCCGGCGTGACCGGCGACGGCGCTTCCGGTGCGCCCGGCGGGGCGTCTTCGACGGGTTGGGCGGGCGCGGAGGCGATGCCGCCTGTGCCCTCGCTGCCGGGGACGCCGCGCGTGGTGAGGGCCGGTTGGATGGCCGTCGGCTCGAACTCGACCCAGCCGTAGCCGGGGAAGAAGACCTCTACCCAGGCGTGCGCGTCGCTTTCGACCACCCTGAACGCGCCGCTTCCGGGATCATATTCACCCTGGGCGAAGCCGGTTGCCAGGCGGGCCGGAATGCCTCGCGAGCGGAGCATGACCGCCATCGCCGAGGCGTAGTGGTTGCTGTAGCCCCGGCGCTGCTCGAAGAGAGTCCAATCGACGGCGTCCGCATCTGGGGGCGGCGGGCTGACGCTTTCGTCGTAGGTGATGGTGTCGCGCAGCCAGCGTTCGAGCGCCCTGGCCCTGTCGTAGGGGTTGTCGTAGGGCGCGGTCAGGGTGGCGGCGAGGTCGCGCGTGCGGGAGGAGGTGGTGTCGGGTAGCTGGAGGTAGGTGCGCTGCACCCAACCGGGGTATTCGGTTCCGGCGGCGCGCAGGCTGACCTCGTCGGCGTAGCTGATGGAGGAGATGGCTTCGTAGGTGTCGCCGCTGCGCAAGGTGGTGTTGGCTTGCAGGGTCGTCGGCGAGCCGCGTTCCTGGCCCCGGTCTATGTAGAGCACGCCGAAGGTGACGGGCAGGCTGACCGAGGTGGGTTGGGCCGCGCTGTAGATCAACTCTGCGGAGGGGACGTGGATGACGAAACGCTGGCGCACGTTGCGCCGCATCTGGTAATTGGCGTCTTCGTAGTAGAGCACGCCGTATTCGGAGGTCAGGCGGGCGTCGGCGGTGGTGGTCCAGGTGCGGCCATCGAAGGTGTCATAGACGGTGGAACGCCAGTAGTAACGCGGCCCGATGGGGGCATAAACGTCCATGACGTGCCGTTCGCCGAGATCGATGGAGCCGTCCAGCGTCAGGGCCGGGCCGCCGTAGTAGTCTGCGGGGGTTTCATCGGATTCGGCGTCGAGGGCGAACAGGCGGTCGAGCGTTTCGCGCAGGTCTGGCTGCGAGGGGAGGTTTTCTTGCCAGGCGGCAGCCAGTTGGCCGCCAGCGGATGCGGTTGGGGCCAGCCAGGCCAGCGCCAGCAGCAGCACACTGGCGACAAAACCGGCGCGCAGCAGCCCGGCGCGTGCCCTGGGAGCAAAGCTCATGCGTTGGTCGCGCCATATGCCCTCGCGGGCGGCGGCGTTGGTTCGCACGGCCAGCAGGAGCGCGCCGAGCAGGTAGGCCGGAGGCAGCAAGCCGAGATTCAGGTCGCCGGTGTAGGCTGCCGCGCCGACCAGCAGCACGACGCCGGGTGGGACCACGGTCCGCCATAGCCGCTCGGAGCGGAATAACTGCCAGGCGGCGTTGTAGCCCAGAAACCAGGCGATGAGGGCCAGCAGCAGAACCAGGATCAGGGCATCCTGAGCGTAGCCCCCTCCGGCGGCGGTGGCGGTCCACGTGACGACGCGCTGGAGGAGTTCCAGCGAACGGCCTCGCAAAGGCAGGGCGCTTTGCAGGCTGAGGGATTGCTGGAGGCCGACGGCGAAGCTGCCGTAGACGGTGGCTATGACCAGGGCGGTCAGTTCGGAGAAGGCGGTGTAGGCCAGCAGATAGCCTGCCAGCAGCCCCAGGATGGCGAGCGCAGCGATGCCCGACAGGTGGCCTATCCCGGTGGCACCTGTGATTGAGACGCTGGTCAGAAGCAGGATGACGACCAGCAGGAGCAGGTTGGGGATGTCTTCGCGCAGACGTTGCCAGGGAATGTGCACGGCGCTCGTCAAGCCTCAGAAATGGATTCGCGCTGCGATTGTAGTGCGCCGGGGGAGCGCGTGTCAACCTGAAACGCGGCATGCTTTGACAAGCCTCTCGCCTGATGCTAGACTACCTCCGCCAGACTCAGGGCGGAGTTCAGTTGACCTGAGCGCGGCTCTCTTCTCCAGTGTGCAACCAGAGGCTCCGCGCGGGCATGGGAACGACTCAAGGCGCATCTATCCTCAGCAGGCAGCGCTTGCTTCACCGCGTGCTGATCGTGATTTTCCTGTCAACGCTGCCTTGCTATTGTGCGGGAATCGTCGCGCTGGTCGCCTTTGCGCCCGCCGAGGCGGAAGCCGGGCCGACCACGCCGCCGCCCTTTATCGCCTCGGTGACGGCGACGCTGACGCCGGTGTTCACGGCCACCAGCACGGTGACGCCGGGCGGCCCCACGCTGACCCTGTTCCCGACGCCGAGCCAGTTCGTGCCGCCGCCCACCAAGACGCCGACGCCCACGGCGACGAACACCCCCTTGCCGACCGATACGGCGCTGCCGACCAGCACCGACGCGCCGACGGAGACGCCCAAGCCGACCAAGACTAAGGTGCCTGCTACCGAGACGGACGAGCCGGAGCCGACTGAGACGGGAGACCCGGATACGGACGACGACGGCCTGCCAGATGCCTGGGAACTCACCTATTTCGCGGATTTGTCGTGGGGTGCCGACGACGACCCCGACGGCGACACGCTCCTTAACCAGGGGGAGTTCGACGAGGACACCGATCCGAGCGACGAAGATTCCGACGACGACGATTTGATTGACGGGGACGAGGTATTCAGCTACAGCACCGACCCGCTCAATCCAGACTCTGACGATGGCGGCGAGAACGACGGCTCGGAGGTGGCGGCGGGGCGCGATCCGTTGGACGACAGCGACGACGTACCGCCGTAGATTGCCATGCCTTTCGACCTGAAAACCCACCTGAGTGACCTATGCGACACACCCGGCCCGTCGGGATACGAGGGGCCGGTGCGCGAGTTGGTGCAGGGTGTCTGGTCGGACCTGACCGACGAGTCCTACACCGACGCGATGGGCAGTCTGGTGACGATCAAGCGCAGCACGGTGGTCGACGGCAAGGCGCGCACGATCTTGCTGACGGCTCATGTGGACGAGATCGGCCTGATGGTGACCAAGCTCGACGGGGCATTCGTGCGCGTGACCGGGATCGGCGGGGTGGATCACCGGGTGCTGCCGGGCCAGTTGGTGACGGTGCACGGGGAGCGCGATCTGCCGGGGGTCGTGGGCAGCCGCCCGCCGCACGTGACGCCCGTGTCGGAGCGCGACAAGTACGTGCCGCTCGACGAGTTGGTCATCGACCTGGGGCTGTCGGCGCGGCAGGTGGCCCGTCTGGTGAGCGTGGGCGACGTGGTGTCGTTCGACCAATCCCCTGTGGGGTTGCAGGGCAAGCTGCTGACGGCCAAGGCGCTTGACAACCGCGCCTCGGTGGCGGCGCTGACGGTTTGCCTGGAGGCGCTCCAGACGCGGACGCACGCCTGGGACGTGGTGGCGGCGGCGACGGTGCAGGAGGAGGTCACCATGGGTGGCGGCCAGACGGCGGCTTATCACGTCCAGCCCGACCTGGCCGTGGTCGTGGACGTGACGTTTGGCGTGGGCACCGACGTGTCCGAGCGGGATGGCTTTCCACTGGGCGAAGGACCGGCCCTGGGATTGGGGCCGAACATCCATACCAAGGTGTTCCACCGCCTGCGCGAGACAGCCCGCGACATGGAGATGGACCACCACGTGGAGCCGCTGCCCGGATACAGCGGCACCGAGGCGGTGGCGGTGCAGGTCAGCCGCGAAGGCATTCCGACGGGGCTGGTCAGCATCCCGCTGCGCAACATGCACACGCCGGTGGAGATCGTGTCGCTGGAGGACGTGGAGCGCACCGGGCGCTTGCTGGCCGAATTTGTGGTTGGCCTGAACAGCCACACGCTCGACGAGTTGAGGCTGGATTGAAACAGCCTCCAGCTTTCAGCAACCAGCAGTCAGCAATCGCCCAAGCGAAGGAAGTCTGCTGCTCGGAGTCGTGATGCGTTTACTGCGAATACTCTCGGAAGCGATGGGGGTCTCTGGGGCCGAGGAGGAAGTGCGCGGCATTATCCTGCGCCAGATCGATGGCCACGCCGACGAGATTCACGTCGATAGCCTGGGCAACGTGCTGGCGGTGAAGGGCGGTACCGGGCGCACGAAGCTGCGGGTGCTGGTGGCGGCCCACGTCGACGAGGTGGGCCTGATGGTGACCGGCCACGACAAAGACGGCAGCTTGCAGGTGGCCGCTATCGGCGGCCTGGACCCGCGCATCCTGCTGGGCAAGCGGGTGCTGGTCGGGCCGGAGAAACTGCCGGGCGTCATCGGGGCCAAGCCGGTTCACCTCCTGGACGAGAATCGCGATAAGGCGGTGAAGATCAAGGCCATGCGCGTGGACATCGGGGCTTCCTCGAAGGAGGGGGCCAGCGGCAAGGCCGACCTGGGCACGCGGGTGGGATTCGACACGCCGTTTGCCAACCTGGGCGCGACGGTGCGCGGCAAGGCTTTCGACGACCGCGCGGGCTGCGCGGTGCTGGTCAAGTTGCTGCGCGGCGAGCCGTTCTCGTTCGATCTGTACGCGCTGTTCAGCGTGCAGGAGGAGGTCGGGCTGCGGGGCGCGCGGGTGGCAGCGCACGCGGCGGACCCCGATCTGGCTTTCGTGCTGGAAACGACTATCGCCGACGACCTGCCCAAGGACGACGACGTCAGCCCCACCACCGAGCTGGGCAAAGGCCCGGCGTTGAGCACGCTGGACCGCTCGACGATTTACGACCGGCGGCTGAACAAGCTGCTGGCCGACACGGCGGAGAAGATCGGGGTGCCGTACCAGTACAAACAGCCGGGGCTGGGCGGCACGGACGCGGGGGCGATCAACGTGTCGCGGGGTGGGGTGCCCACGGCGGCGGTGTCGGTACCCTGCCGCTACATCCACAGCCCGGCGGCCATCCTCAGCAAGCGGGATTACCGTAACACCGAGAAACTGATGCGCGAGGCGTTGGGTCGCCTGACGCGGGGCACGCTGGCCCGTTGAGCCGGTAAGCGGATTGCCATCTGATGGACGCTGTTCGCTCCTGGCTGATCATCGGCGGCTACCGGGACACGAAAAACCCGGACCTCATTAAGGCGTATGGCATCAAGGCTATCCTGCAATTGGCCGCGCCTGTCGAGCATCCTAACGTCGATTTGCTGTACCTGCCTGTCAACGACGGGCATCCCCTGCCATTTGACGCCATACGGGAGGGCGTGGCCTTCGTCCGCGCGCACAAAGCGCAGGGTCACACGGTGCTGGTGGCTTGTGGGGCGGGCGTCAGCCGTTCGGCGGCGTTCACGACGGCGGCGTTGAAAGAGGAGGAGGGCTTGAGCTTACTGGACGCTTATCGTGAGGTGAAGGCCAGGCATTCCTCCGCGCTGCCGCATCCCGAGATCTGGGAGTCGTTGATGGCGTACTACGACGAGGGACCGCCCTTCCTGGAGTTGATGGCGCTGACGGGGCAATCTTAGCAACTGGAGACAGCCGGTGATTGAGACAATACGCAAATTGGTGGAGGCCCACGGGCCGTCGGGTCACGAAGAGCAGGTGCGCGAGTTGGTGCTGGCCGAGATTGAGGGGCTGGCCGACGAGATCGAGGTCGACGCGATGGGCAACGTGATCGCCTGGCGCAGGCCGGAACCCAGCGCGAAGGTGCCCCTGCGGGTGATGCTCTCGGCGCACATGGACGAGATCGGCGTGATGGTGACGCACGTGGACGACGACGGCTATTTGCGCTTCACGAACATCGGCGGGGTGCCGCCCGGCACGCTCACCGGCAACCGGGTGCGGTTTGCCGACGGCAGGGTGGGCGCGATTTACAGCGAACCGCTCGACAGCGGCAAGGCTCCCAAGTTTTCGCAGCTTTACATCGACCTGAGCGAGGAGAACGGCAAACCGCGCGTCGCCGTGGGCGACGCGGCCAGCCTGGCGCGGGACCTGGTGGTGCGCGGCGAGCGGCTGATGGCGAAGAGCATGGATGACCGCATCGGCTGCGCGGTGCTGGTCGAGACGATGCGCCGCCTGGAGGACAGCCCGCACGAACTGGCGTTCGTGTTCAGCGTGCAGGAGGAGGTTGGGCTGCGCGGGGCGCGCACGGCGGCCTACGGCGTCGACCCGGCCATCGGCATTGCGGTGGACGTGACGCGGACGGGCGACACGCCCAAGGCCAAGACGATGGAGGTGGGGTTGGGCAAAGGCCCGGCTATCAAGGTGAAGGACAGCGGCATGCTGGCCGCGCCGGAGGTGCGCGATTTGCTGGTGAGGGGGGCCAAAAGGGCCAAGGTGCCCTACCAGATGGAAGTGCTGCCACGCGGCACGACCGACGCGGCGGCGATGCAGTTGGTGCGCGCGGGGGTGCGCGCCGGGTGCCTGTCGATCCCGTGCCGCTACGTCCACACGACCAGCGAGACGGTGGATATGCGCGACGTGGAGAACGCCGTCAAGCTGCTGGTGCACGTGCTGGAGCGGCCCATCCGGCTGTAACAGGCGGTCTTTCCCAGGTTTTCATCAAGGGGCGCAACGCGTGCGCCCCTGTGTCGTTTTATGCGATCAGTGCCCGGCTGGGGGCAGCACGGCGAAGCGCCGCATCACATCGAGAGGTTTCGCCTGGACCGTTTCGTTTCTTAGTTGCCGGGGCGGATTAGAGGTCTGCTGCCGCCGGGATGATCTCCTTCCCGAACGTCTCCAACGGCTTGATCTCGTGGACGTTGGGCATGTTGAAGATGGCGTGCTCGAAGCCCATCTCGGCCAACTCGCGGCAGGTCGCGACTACGTCGTCCGGCGTCGTCTCGGCCAGGTTGGCGGTGGCGAGCACGGTTTTCTCGACGTCGTCGTAGGGCCGTCCCACGTCCTCGCAGTGGCCTTTCAGTACGTCTAACTTGTGGCGCAGCACGTCCATGCCGGGGTAGATGAATAAGTTGCAGGCGTCGGCATACTGGGCCACCAGCCGCAGCGTCTTCTTCTCGCCCATACCGCCGATCATGATGGGCGGGTGGGGCTTCGAGATGGGCTGCGGGCTGTTGAGCGTCTCGGCCAGCTTGAAGTGCTTCCCTTCGAAGCTTCCCGTTTCGCCGGACCACATTTGTTTGGCAATCTGAAGCGTCTCTTCCAGCCATTCAAATCGCTCGCTCACCGGGGGGAACGGTACGCCCAACCCCACAGCTTCCCGCTCGAACCAGGCCGCGCCAACCCCGAAGTAGGCGCGCCCGCCCGACAGCACGTCCAGCGTGGTTACGGTCTTGACCAGGATGCCGGGGTGGCGGTACGCCACGCCAGTGACGAGCGTGCCCAGCCTGACCCGTTCGGTGATGCCAGCCAGGTAAGTGAGGGTGCTGTAGCCCTCCAGCATCGGGTCCTCGACCGGACCCACGCCCCGAATTTGGAAGAAATGGTCCATCACCCAGAGGCTCTCGAAACCGGCCCCTTCGGCGGTCCTGGCAATGTCGGCCAGCCGCGAGCCAATCTCGCCGTCCCCGCCCGGCCAGGTAAATCTTGGTATCTGCAATCCAATGCGCATGTCCTCTCCTTGGTTCGCTTGTGGGCCATCGGGCAAGGTATTCACAGCTAGCATCTACCACGGATTTCCAGCGATATTATAGTTCCTCGTGGGCAGCCACCAAACAGTCGTTGCAGGATGATATGTGACCAGCGGAGATGTGTCTCCCTGTCCTTCTTGGGCGCTCGGCGGTGTCTCTCCTGCCAGAGTACGGTGCCCCTCCCGCCAGAGTACCGTTGACAGGTTGAGGTGCTTGTGATGTCATAACGTGTGGGAAGACAAAGGTATGGAATGTATGGAGAGAATCATGGATACGTCAGGATTGCACAGGAAGCATAGGTGGGTCTTGGCTGGGTTGGTTGTCGGGTCGGCCTTGCTCTTGAGTGGCTGCGGGACCGTGCGGGGCGTCCTCGGCGGCAAGGACGATGGGAACCCACTTCCAGAGCCGCCGCGAGCCGAAGACGTGGGTGCACAGGCCCAGAGCGCGGCTCAGGATACGCCGGAAGGAACCTGGGAGAATTACGTACGCGACATCATCGCCGAACAGGTCAAGCGACAAGAGGCCAAGGTAAATCTCTACGAACGGTACCAGGACCCTAGTATCACTGTTCAGAACACGGGCGGGCTCGTCCGGGACATCGACCTGGTGGAGGATCGCACGATCTTCAATATCAGAGGCGGCACGCTCGCCTCATCCAACACCGACTTTGACGTGCGCATTACGTTTGCGGATGGCGATACCGAGACCCGCACTTGCCGACCTACCGTCAGTATGGAGTTCGACGAGGGGGCGGGCGTCTGGTACGTCGTCAACCCGGAGCCGCTGGCCGTCTTCGCCGTGTGTGGTTAGAAGCCAGCGCGCGCCGTGCGCGGCGACGACGGCGGCAGATTTCAAACAGGCAAAACGGCCCTTCGCAACGTGCGAGGGGCCGTTTTCGTTCGGAACGTGATGGCGGCGCGGCGATTTAGCCATCAACCGCCACGGGCACGAAGTTGTGCTCTTCCAGGTAGGCGATGAGGCGCTCCGCGCTTTCCTCAACCGTTTCCTGGTCGGTGCGCAGGTGGACTTCGGGATTGGCGGGCGCTTCGTAGGGGTCGGAGACGCCGGTGAAGTTCTTGATTTCCCCGGCGAACGCCTTGGCGTACATGCCCTTCACGTCGCGCTCGGCGCAGACTTCCAGGGGCGCGTCCACGAAGACTTCTATGAAGTTGGTGGTTTCGCGGCGAATCATGTCGCGTGTGGCTTGGTAGGGCGAGATGAAGCTGGCGATCACGCCGACGCCGTTGCGCGAGAGCAACTTGGCGACGAAGGTGACGCGCTCGATGTTCTTGTCGCGGTCTTCTTTGGAAAAGCCCAGGTCGCGGGTGAGCGACTGGCGCACGATGTCGCCGTCCAGACGCTCGATTTTGACGCCGCGCGCCTTCAATTGCTCTTCAAGCAGCACGGCTACCGTGGTTTTGCCTGAGCCTGAAAGGCCGGTCAGCCAGAGTGTGAAGCCGGTTTGTTCGGTTGGCATTGTCGGTCAATATCCTCCGGATAAGATGGATTCCTGTCTGTGGATAGCAGCGCGAATAGTACTTCGGTCCGCCATCCCGGTCAAGCGACAGGGTGTGGTCAAAATGACGCGACAATGGTACCGGATTTCGATGCGTTGCGTAAGAGACACACATCCTTTCCCGGCTGACAAAGCTCACACCGCGCCCCAAACGAATCAGCAGGCGCCTGAGGCACCACAGTCCCTCTTGTCTTTGTCCTTTTCCTCTTCCTCCGGTTCTTCCTCTTCTTCGGGTTTATCCTCGCCGGGGCAGTTGGGCTGCCAGGGACCTTCATGCTCGGCCAAATACGTGACGCTGAAATGCCTGCCTGTCTCGTCCACGAGGGCCTCCGCCTCGTACCAGTGATATACGCCCCTGCTGACCCTGACACAATCGTAAACTGGGAAGTACTGGGTGGTACACTGTAACCCTTCTGGACACCCCACGGCTTGAGACGCCGGGAGGCAGGTGCAGGTGGCGAGGTCGCAAGTGCCGTCCGGGCAGTCGTCGTCTGAGGTGCACATATCCGAGTCGGGTGGACAGGCGGTGACAGGCCCGCCAGGTAACGCGGGCGCGGACAACGCGGGCGTTTCGGGCTCCTCGCACTCGCAGTTTCGGCAGACACCGGTGGAGTCGTCGTCCAATGTGCAGGAGGTGCCTTCGCTCAGGCCAGCACACGGGGTGTTCTCCGGGCAGAGGATCAGGCTTATGTCTTCGAGAGGGGTGCAGACGCAAGAGTCCGTGTCGCAGAAGTGGTCGGGCGGGCAGTCGCCGCTCGAGGTGCACCAATCCGAGCCTTCTGGGCAGGTGTAGCAGTTGCACGAGGCGCTGCAGCGGTAGCCAGAGCCGTGCTCCGCGACGCAGTAGGCGTCCGAGGTACAGCCCTCCGAGCCCAGGAAGCAGGCTTGCATCATGATGGGGGCGAAAGAGGGGAAGCGGGTGCAGTTACAGTCGGGATCGCAGAAGTAGCCGTCCGGGCAGGCGTCGTCGTAGAGGCACCCGTGCGAGTCCGACGGGCACTGGTAGCAGTTGCAGGTGTCGGGATCGCAGCGGTAGTCTGGGCCGTACGCGTCCCGGCACTGGCGGCCTGTCAGGCAATGGTCTGAGGTGGGCAAGCAGCAGTGACACGACCCCCAGCTCGTGTTCGAGCACTCGCCGGGTGCTCCAGAGCCGGTCGTGCACGCCTCCCCGTCGTGCTGCCCATAGCACGTAGACCCCTCCGGTGGGCACGTGGGCAGACACTCACAGTCATGGCACTCGCCGCCTTCTCCGGTGCCCGTCGTGCAGGTATCGCCGTCGGCCTTGTCACGGCAGGGCGTCCCGTTTGGGCATCTGTCGCAGTCGCAGTCCCGGCAGGTGCCGGTGACGCCCCCCTGAACGCACGAGGAACCGTCGGCCTTGTCGTGGCAGGGCGTCCCCGATGAGCACACGTCGCAGACGCATTCCCGGCAGGTGCCCGTCTCACCTGAGACGGTGCACGAGGAGCCGCTCACCTTATCATAGCAGGGCGTCCCCTGCTGGCACACCATGCACTCGCAGTCGTGGCAGGTGCCCTGGATAAGGTTACCCGGGGTAGTACCTTCGACGTAGCAGGGCCAGCCGTCGTGCTTTCCGGCGCACCCCGTGCCCTCTGGGCACAGACCCTCCTCGCACTCGCAGTCCCCTATTGGTCCGGCGCTTGGCGTGGCTCCGGCCTGCTCCCAGCTAATGCAGGCGCCGTCTGCCCCGCCCGTCGTACACGCCGCCAGGTGATTCAGGCCATAGCAGGTCGACCCTGCCGGGGAGCAAGAGGGTTCGCACGTACAGTCTTGCTGGCAGGTGCCCCTCAATCCGTCGGCCCTTATGCACCGCGTGCCTGGGAGCTTGTTGGCGCACGGCGAATCCGGTGGGCAGGCGTAACAGGCGCAATCCACGCACCTGCCATTGATCCCTGCCTCTGTGCAGAGGCTGTTGTGGGACTGTTGGTAACACTCCGTCCCCTCCGGGCACACGATGCAGTCGCATCCGAGGCAGGTTCCCCAGCCGTTGTCGTAGCAGAATTCGCCGAAGGTCTTGCCGTGGCAGGGCGAACTCTCATCCGGGCACGCGTCCACACACTGGCACATCCGGCACCTGCCGGAAACCCCTCCGGGTGTCTGGCAACTGGCACCCTCGGCCTTGTCGTAGCACGGCGAATTCTCGTTGTTGCACGGGATGCAGCTGCACAGTTTACAGTAGCCTGCGATGCCGTTCACTGGGGACTCGCATGGTTGGCCCGGCCACTGACAGTCGGACGTCTCCGAGCACTGCTCCACACACTTGCAGTCCCTGCATTCATAGTCTTCAAGTGGGTTGGGTCCTTCGCAACTCTCGCCCTCCTCTTTGCCATCGCAAGGCGTGCCCTTCACCGGGCAAAGGGGCTTACAGTTGCAGGACGGTTCGTCGCAGTATCCCCCTGCGGGGCAGTCACTGTCCGAGGTGCAGCCGTCTGAAAGGACGAAGCATGCGTGCACGGGAGCCAACGGGAAAACGCATTCACACGTCGTGAGGTTGCAGACCAATCCTGAACCGCAGTCGGCGTCGACGGCACATTCGTCCGTGGCCGAGTCGCAATCGCCGTCGCCGCCCCCCGTGGGAGTGGGCGTTGGGTCATCGCAACTGGCGAGCCAGAGGCCGAAAGCGAGTGTCAGGGTGAAGAGAAGACGACGCGAAATCAGGTGGCGATTCATCGTGCGCTCCATGCCAGGCATGTCGAATGGTTACCGCCTGGGCCAGCGTCAGTGACTCTGGGATGTGTGGTAGAGCGTCACGCGGAGAAAAGGGGTGCGAAGGGTGTTCGGATGCAGTGTGCTACTCCGCCTGTCGGCTCCCGGCGACGATTGGCGGTTTGTTGCCCCTACTCTATTATGGTTTTTGGTGGAAGTCTATTGGACTGGGGTAAGGGTCGACGAAAGTGGAGAGTGTCTAAAAGAGATCAGACGTGTAAACTTGGGACATGAACTGTCCGTACTGCAAGAACGCAGATTCACAGGTCAAATCAGGCAAGAACCGATCCGGGACGCAACGCTACGTATGCA